>ERZ794936.26-NODE-26-length-143150-cov-38.611810_pt1 | contig 143150 bp, 121 predicted proteins | sample MGYA00511083_ERZ794936 | MGnify/ENA primary metagenome ERZ794936 (study PRJEB30137, sample SAMN04331409) | food metagenome | isolation source: Y2 must sample point D1 replicate A | place: Australia: South Australia | collected 2014 ... | reverse complement strand
CCTCCGACCGCTCGGTTCGTAGCCGAGTACTCTATCCAGCTGAGCTACGGATGCAGCGTAAATGGCGGTGAGGGAGGGATTCGAACCCTCGATGCAGCTTTTGACCGCATACTCCCTTAGCAGGGGAGCGCCTTCAGCCTCTCGGCCACCTCACCATTGTTACTTTACTTCCCGCCCGACTCAGTGCTTTACATCGCTCTTCGTCGCTGCGTTGGCGCACATATTACTTTCCCCGACTTATAAGTCAAACTTTTTTTCCGGAAGATTGTTTGTTTGAGCGCTTCTTCATCAATCAGGATATTTAAAAAGCAAAAAGAGTGGTTTTTCAACAGCACAGCACGGGCTAAGAAAGACAGAGCAACGAAAAGCCGATCGTTAAAAAGAGGCGCGCCTCGTTAAAAAACGAGGCGCTGAATATGTTAGTAGTCAGGCTGCTGGGTTTTTTCTGCCTGAATGCGTTGGTAGATCTCTTCCCGGTGGACAGAAACCTCTTTGGGAGCATTAACGCCTATACGTACCTGATTCCCTTTCACACCTAATACCGTGACCGTCACCTCATCGCCAATCATGAGGGTTTCACCAACTCGACGAGTTAGAATAAGCATTCTTTGCTCCTTGAAAGATTAAAAGAGTCGGGCCTGTTCATGCTCCCGGCAAATCCATCGTATAACGCAACACATATATTGACTATGACTGATACAGAAAATTCAATCAGTTTGCCAATACATTTCGCTAATAGTTAGTTTAGCCGAAATACACCATTACGCCCTGACTTTATCATTACTGGCTGTTCATCGTGTAAAAAGCGCCCGGAGAAACCTCCTGAGCGCCTTTACCGATAGCTCGTTTTAATTCATTACAACTTAGCGCTGACCAGCGCTTCAACCCCTGCCAGAGCTGCCGGTAATGCAGCAGGGTCCGTTCCGCCGGCCTGAGCCATGTCCGGACGACCACCACCTTTACCACCAACCTGACCGGCGATGACGCTAATCAGTTCCCCTGCCTTTACCTTATTCGTTAAATCTTTCGTGACACCAGCAATTAGAGAAACTTTACCTTCATTCGCAGTGCCAAGCACAATAACAGCAGAACCCAGCTGATTTTTCAAATCATCAACCATCGTCCGTAGCAATTTAGGCTCGGCGTTCTTCAGCTCGCTAACCAGCACACGGACGCCCTTAATATCAATGGCCTTCGCTGCCAGGGAACTGCTCTCCTGAGCTGCCTGCTGATCCTGCAACTGCTGTACCTCTTTCTCCAGTGAACGAACCTGCTCCACCAGAGATCGTACTTTTTCATTCAGGTTACTGTTATTGGCTTTCACCTGATGTGCAATTTCATGCAACTGAGCATCCTGAGTGAACACACTCTCCAGCGCCGTCTGACCGGTCACGGCTTCAATACGACGAACACCGGCCGCAGTACCTGACTCTGAGGTGATACGGAACAGACCGATGTCTCCGGTCCGGCTGGCGTGAGTTCCCCCACACAGCTCGACAGAGAAGTCTCCCATCGTCAGGACACGAACTTTCTGATCGTATTTTTCACCAAACAACGCCATTGCGCCGTTTTCCCTGGCCTCGTCCAAATCCATAATACTGGTTTCGACAGGCAGGTTGCGGCGAATTTGCGCGTTCACAATCTCATTAACACGACGTAACTGCTCCGGTTTTACCGCTTCGGTATGAGAAAAATCGAACCGCAGATACTTGTCATTCACCAGTGACCCTTTCTGAGCCACGTGATCACCTAACACTTCACGCAATGCCGCATGCAGTAAGTGCGTGGCTGAGTGATTCAAACGAATCCGGGCACGGCGCTGTTCGTCAACGTTAGCGGCTACGCTATCCCCAACCTTCAACGTCCCTTCGGTCAGCGTCCCCAAATGGCCGTTGGACTGACCATACTTACGGGTATCAGACACCGTGAAGGTGACCCCGTTAGCCGTCAGAGTACCGGTATCACCCACCTGTCCGCCCGACTCCCCGTAGAACGGTGTCTGGTCCAGAATAATAATGGCCTCTTGCCCGGCGTTAAGTTCTTCTGTGGCTTGTCCTTCTACAAAAATCCCAGTGATTTCGGACTGCGCCTGCAGGGCATCGTACCCTGTAAAGGCAGAGTCTTTTTCGACACGAATAAGATTGGTGTAGTCCGCGCTGAATCCGCTGGCTTCGCGCGCACGTTGACGCTGCGCTTCCATTGCCTCTTCAAACCCGGCTTCATCAATTTTCAGATTACGTTCACGGCAGACATCCGCCGTTAAATCAGCAGGGAAGCCAAACGTATCATACAGACGGAAAACCGTTTCACCGTCCAGAGTATCTCCGGTCAGTGCTGACAGCTCTTCGTCCAGCAGGGCCAGACCACGTTCCAGCGTTTTTGCAAACTGCTCTTCTTCAGTTTTCAGCACTGCTTCAACATGATCTTTCTGTTTACGAAGCTCTTCACCGGCAATATCCATAACGTCAATCAACGGCTGTACCAGTTTGTAGAAGAAGCTCTCTTTGGCACCGAGCATATTCCCGTGACGAACCGCACGGCGAATAATACGACGCAGGACATAACCCCGGTTTTCATTGGATGGGATCACACCATCAGCAATCAGGAATGCACAGGAACGGATATGGTCAGCAATAACACGCAGCGATTTATTATTAAGATCGGTAGTACCGGTCACCTCTGCTACTGCACGGATCAGGTTACGGAACAGGTCGATTTCATAGTTAGAATTAACGTGTTGTAATACCGCGCTGATACGTTCCAGACCCATACCGGTATCTACAGAAGGTTTGGGTAACGGCAGCATGGCTCCGTCAGGCTGACGGTTAAACTGCATAAAGACGATATTCCAGATCTCTATGTAACGATCGCCATCTTCTTCAGGGCTGCCCGGAGGACCTCCCCAGATATGGTCTCCGTGATCATAGAAAATCTCACTGCATGGGCCACAAGGGCCGGTATCACCCATCTGCCAGAAGTTATCAGAGGCGTAGGCACTCCCTTTATTGTCGCCGATGCGGATAATACGCTCCGGGGGAATACCAATATCATTTGCCCAGATATTATAGGCTTCGTCATCGGTCTCATAGACAGTGACCCATAACCGCTCTTTAGGCAGACTGAACCATTCATCACCGGTCAGTAACTCCCAGGCGTAAGCGATTGCATCAGATTTGAAATAGTCGCCGAAACTGAAGTTACCCAGCATTTCGAAAAAGGTGTGGTGACGCGCGGTGTACCCGACATTTTCCAGGTCGTTATGTTTACCGCCCGCACGCACGCAACGCTGTGACGTGGTTGCACGATGATAGCTACGTTTATCCTGACCGAGGAAAACGTCTTTAAACTGGTTCATACCGGCGTTAGTAAACAGCAACGTCGGATCGTTATTCGGTACGAGGGAGCTGCTGGCTACAACCTGATGTCCCTTGCCATGAAAGAAATCGAGAAACGCTTGACGGATCTCAGCAGTACTCTTGCTCATAATTATCCTGGTATCACGCTAACGGATGTTCCTCTCAGTCCGGGCGATTGCTGAAATAACATCTGGCCGTGACGAAGGAACAAAAAGTGGGAATAAGATAAGTTTTCTTCACGGGGAAGTAAAATCCCATTATGGCTCAGTGACCAAAATTTGCTAAAACAGCACGAATATCTGCCATAAGAAAGCCTCTGGAGTACAAAAAACGTTGTGCTTTCGCTTTTTCTTTCAGACAGGCCGGTCCCTGATCTCCATATTTTTTCTGTGCAACGTCACTGGCACACGCCAGCCAGTCAACATCTGCCTCACTCATTGCCCTCTCAATGACGTGTCTGTCCACGCCTTTCTGCGTTAAATCCTGACGTATACGTTGAGGGCCGTAACCACTCCGGCTCCGGCTGACAATAAAGCGTTCGGTAAAGCTGTCATCATTCAGCCAGCCGTTTTCATGGCAGTAAGCGATGACCTGTTCCAGCGCTTCCTCATCCAGGGGCTCTGCACTGCCCTGTCGCAACTCGCTTCGACGCAGTGACAGATGAATTTTCTCCCGCAACTCCTGTTCCGGATGGTCACGCTGGGCAAGCAGCCTCATTGCACGGTCAAGGAGTGCAGTAAATGACGGGCGTCGTTCGTTTTCTGTAAAAAGCATGGTGTTCCTTTCTCTGACCGGTAAAACAGTGAATACCGCCCTACTCTATCAGTGGCGGCGGGTAAAAAAAAACGGGAGCAGCCCTGAGGCTATCTCCCGTTTTTTTAATATCCGTCAGACTTTTTACATCAGAATTCCTGATGATCGTCGCTGGCTGCATCGAGGTGACTTTCGTCCTTCTCTGCTTCCGCGGTTTTCTCATTAGGATTATTCAGCAGCATCTCACGCAGTTTCTTTTCGATCTCTGTGGCAGCCTGCGGATTATCACGCAGGTAATTGCTGGCATTCGCTTTACCCTGACCAATTTTATCGCCATTGTAGCTATACCATGCACCGGCTTTTTCAATCAGCTTATGCTTCACGCCAAGGTCAACCAGCTCACCATAGAAGTTAATACCTTCACCGTACATGATCTGGAATTCAGCCTGTTTGAACGGGGCCGCAATTTTATTCTTAACAACCTTCACCCGCGTCTCGCTGCCGACGACATTATCGCCTTCTTTAATGGCACCGATACGACGAATATCCAGACGTACAGACGCATAAAACTTCAGGGCATTACCCCCGGTGGTCGTTTCAGGGTTACCGAACATCACACCAATTTTCATACGGATCTGGTTGATGAAAATCAGTAAGGTATTGGACTGTTTCAGGTTACCGGCCAGTTTACGCATCGCCTGGCTCATCATACGGGCAGCCAGTCCCATATGTGAATCACCGATTTCGCCTTCAATTTCAGCTTTTGGTGTCAGTGCCGCGACAGAGTCGACGATGATAACGTCTACCGCCCCGGAACGTGCCAGCGCATCACAGATTTCCAGCGCCTGTTCACCGGTATCTGGCTGCGAACACAGCAGGTTGTCGATATCCACACCCAGCTTTTTGGCGTAGACCGGGTCCAGTGCATGCTCTGCATCAATAAAGGCGCAGGTTTTACCCTTACGCTGGGCAGCAGCAATCACCTGTAAGGTCAGTGTCGTTTTACCTGACGATTCCGGGCCATAGATCTCAACAATACGCCCCATCGGCAGGCCGCCGGCACCTAACGCAATATCAAGAGACAGAGAACCGGTCGAAATAGTCTCAACGTCCATGGTGCGGTCTTCACCCAGACGCATAATGGAGCCTTTACCGAATTGCTTTTCAATCTGCCCCAGCGCTGCGGCTAAAGCCTTCTGTTTGTTTTCGTCGATCGCCATTTCCACTCCTGATTATGCCGGATTAGCCAGGCAAATTTGATGATATTCTCTGTCTCTGTGACCACCAATTATACTGTATAGTCATACAGTATCAAGTTTATTTTTCCGCAAATCCTTCACACAATGTTTGCAGTGCAAAAATGACCGCCTGCTTGCGAACTTCATCACGGTCACCCCGGAACAAACGATGAATGGCCACCGTTTCACCGGCTACAGAAGCAAAACCAAACCAGACCGTTCCTACCGGTTTCTCGTCACTGCCCCCACCGGGGCCGGCAATGCCGCTGACGGCAATAGCATAATCAGCGCCCGCCTGCTGCAGCGCACCGTTCGCCATTTCACGGACCGTTGGCTCACTGACTGCTCCGTGGGTTTCAAGCGTATCAGGGCTCACGCCCAGCATCGTTGTTTTAGCTTCGTTGCTGTAGGTCACAAACCCCTGTTCAAACCAGGCCGAACTGCCGCTGATATCGGTAATGACCTTGGCTATCCACCCCCCGGTACAGGATTCCGCCGCCGTTAACGTCGCCCCGCGGGACAACAAAAACTGGCCGGCTTTAATGCTTAACTGCTGTAAGTCCCTATCCATCGTCTCTCCTGTCATTTTCCGGCATGAAAAATGTCTGCCACACCTCAGAAGATACTATGGGTTAATCTCTGGTTTTCAAGTGATCTCCGCCGGCTTGCGGGTGATTTGGGAATAAGGCTGAGGGAAAACAGTAAGAAAAGAGGGAAAGTTAATCGCGCGGTGCCCGGCCTCACAACTGTACCGGGCACCACGAAAGTGCAGAACGGAAAGAACGTTAGTTCTTTTTCACGAACTCAGATTTCAGTTTCATCGGACCAAAGCCATCGATACGGCAATCGATATTATGGTCTCCTTCGACCAGACGAATACTTTTCACGCGGGTACCGATTTTTAAGACGGATGAGCTACCTTTCACTTTCAGATCTTTAATTACTGTCACTGAATCGCCGTCCGCCAACAGATTCCCGTTAGCATCGCGTACCTGAAGCTCAGTTTCCGCAGGCTGGCTTTCATTCACCGGCCAGAGGTGACCACATTCAGGACAATTGTAGTTATCATTATCCTGCCAGGTATACTCTGAATGGCATTGCGGGCAGGGAGGTAATGTTTGCATGGGAATTCCTTCATGTAACGGCAGGCACAAAGGGCGCCCGCAAAGGGCGCCATAGTATATCCACACATTTGATAAGGGAAGGGTTGAATTAAAAAATGCGCCCTTGCCGGGCATTGCGTACCGCCTCGCCCAGCTGCCAGACCGCCATTGCATAGTGTGTGCTGTGGTTATAGCGGGTGATGACATAAAAGTTAGGTAACCCGAACCAGTACTGATAATACTGCCCCATATCCAGGCGAAGCAGACTCACCTCTGTAGAGCCTGACAGCGCCATTTGCGGCTGCAGGCCGTAGGCCGCCAGCTGACTCACGCTATAACGTGTAGTAAAGCCATCTTTGAGGCCGGGGGCTGAACCGTTCGCAGTGACAGCCACTGCCTGACCGGCTTGCCAGCCGTGCTGTTGGAAATAGTGGGCCACGCTACCGATAGCATCGACGGGATCCCACAGATTAATATGCCCGTCGCCGTTGAAATCGACCGCATATTTCTGATACGCCGATGGCATAAACTGCCCGTAGCCCATCGCACCGGCAAACGATCCTCTCAGCCCGAGCGGACTTTCTTTTTCATTACGGGCCATCAGCAGAAAGGTCTCAAGTTCGCTGCTGAAATAGGCTGAACGCCTCGGGTAATCAAACGCCAGCGTTGCCAGCGCATCCAGAATCCGGGTTTTCCCCATCACCCGGCCCCAACGGGTTTCAACCCCGATAATGCCGACAATAATTTCGGGAGGTACACCGTATTTCTGCTGAGCTTGCTGAAGTTCGGTCTGATATTGATCCCAGAAAGCCACTCCGTTTTGGACATTGCCCGGGGTAATGAAATTTTTCCGGTAGCGTAACCATGCACCATTAGGGCCGACGGCCGGTGCCACATTTGGCGCCTGGCGATCCATGAGACGTAGCACATAATCCAGACGACGGGCCTGTCCCAGCCAGGACTCCAGCTGACGGCGATCGAAACCATGTTTTTTCACCATCATCGTGATGAACGCTTCAGTCTGAGGTTGTCCCAGAAAATCGGCGGACAACATCCCCTGCCCGGCCCCGGGAGGACGTAAAAAACCCTCCTGTGGCGAAGACCCGGAAGCCCCTTGCGGTTTACTGCTACAAGCGGCAAGTAAGGCAAATAACGGTAACAACGCAATTTTGTAACGCATCAGGGATCCATCAACCAGAAAACAGAAAGATTTCCATCATAATGCTTTCGCCCGCAGACCCAAAGTGACTCCGGAAAAAAATTCCGAAAATTGCTGATAAAAAGCATTTAAGCCGAAGGATATTCCGGCCATGAGGTCATAAAACCGGGTCCGGCTATCCGGCTTACAAAAATAGCGTATTTTTTCTGTCTCCCCCCGAGCGGGATATAAAAAAAGCATAGCGATAAAATTCCGCCCGATTGGCCGCCCCCATTTTCCGGCTGACGTTACGGTAATGTGCACTGATGGTTTTTTCTGAACGGTTCAGTGCCCGGGAGATATCCTGACAGGTCATCCCGCGGCCTATCAGGATCATGACCTGATACTCAGTATCAGATAACTGCCTGTAACCGCTCAATTTTGAAAGGCTGTCTGTCAGGGGGAGTCCCATGCTTGCCGTCGCAATGCTCAGAATTTTTTTTATTTTTAAGGAAAAATCATCGACCGGACATTTCCGGCTGAGAAACGGAACGTGCAACGTCATCACCGGGAAGGCAGCGGACGTCTGTTCCCGGCAGACAGGCAAAACCGGTAACTTCATAGTAATCGCTTCATGACGGAAAATAATGCGGGCACTATTTTGTAACGGGGACGCTTCCGGAGAAGGAAAACGGATGTCAGCAGGATCCCCGGAGTATTGCTGACAGACAATCGCTTTAATCCCTATCACTTCATAGATATTCGGCTCAAAAAAAAGTATTTCCAATGTCATTCATTACACCTGTTATTTGTTTTTATAAGAAGACAAAAGCCGCCTTTCCATAGGCTAATATGCATATTATCGAACAAGGATACAAACAGGATGATTACACCTGACATGTAATTTTCTTTCAATTAAACAAGAGGAGTGAGCCAGTATATTTAAATTTATTCATCATTACCGCCCTGCATCTTACCGGCACAGATTACAGCATGCTGTAATAATACAGAAGATGAATATCACCGCCCGGATTTATAAAAAATAAATTATCTTACACCCAATAAAAAATAAAAAACCACCGTTTTCTCATCATAGTTTAAGACATTGCCTACTTCATGAATAGTTTTCGGCTATCTCTGTCATAATGCCCTTTAAGATAGAGATCCAGCGGCGAGGGATGCCAGTAAATCATCGCTGAGACCTCAACAACTATCGTCACCTGTTGCTGTCTGCTCCGGGAGGATTGTGATACACGCACAATTAAGGTTTCCGGGATCACCCGGGGCTCAAAACGTAATATCGCCGTCCTGATATCATGTTCAGTCCGGTTGCCGTCTTCCTGATCTGAAAAAAAATGGCGGGGTGGCAGGCCAAAATTCATTGAGGATGAAAGGATGTTCGGATATTTATCACCGTCAATTTCATTTTCTGCATTGGTATGATTTAATAATTCTATAATTTCAGTGATCACCAGCTGACGCATTTTTTCAGCGCTTATCCGGTAATCTCCGTTTTTACATTCCGGACTTTCAGAATAAATAAGCCTTTCCGATAACGCTGGCGGGTAACGCCATCCTGATTTCATATTATTCCCCTCCCCCGGCATTTTCATCCGGGATTAAGTACAAGGTAATACATTCGTTATTTAACATCAGGTAAATCTCTCACCAGATATTCCGGAGCCAGTGCAGAGAAAAGATCCTGTTCATCCTCCCCGAACAGTGTCCGGGAAATCCATTCATCCTGGGACGTTTCGCCAAGTACCCGGTCAATCAGCCGATCGTCACCCAGCAGGTATTCAGTCAGCGTTTTCTGATCTGCTGCGGGATCCGGACCTGAACTTTCCGGCGGGATGATTTTCTCCGGTGAGCCTGCCGTCTCTTTGCGTTGCATCCCCTGCGGGTCACAGAGATAACAGATATACTCATCCCCCAGAACTTTCAGAATATCACGGGCATTCTCACTCAGCAGACTGTAACCGCTATGCTTATCCGTCGCATAGGTCCCACCGCTGAACTGGCTATCCACCACAAAAAATTCCCCGGAGATCAGGGACTGCTGCTCCGCGGGAAGCTCCGGGCGGTGAGATGCTGAACGCGCTTTCCCGCCCCCCGCGGGCTTCCCACGATTAGCCAATAAAAACATTTCCGGCTCCCGTACAAATAGTCGCCCCGCATCCGGTAATATCACTGATTCTGGCTGCCGCAAACCCCTCAATAAAGACGGTTCCTGACCCCGTCACCACCGGGGCCGCACCATGGGAGAGGCTGCAACCGGCCAGACTGACCACTGCAACAGCGGCAGGAAGGCCGTTAATGAAAACCGTCGAAGCCCCGCTAATGATGGCACCGCCATGGGTGGTTGCATCGCCAAGCCTTGCTGCATTAAACATTTTCTACCCCCTGAATTTTCATCACGTCGCTTTAGATCTGCATTCCCGGTAAAACGCCTGTTTTCATCCCACCGGCGGACTCCAGGGTGGCGTTTCGGTTTCCGTCGGTGTCGGCAGCGGTGTGTCCGTCGGAGATTCCGTCGGACTTTCTGTCGGTATCGGCAGGCCGGAAAGCCCCACCATGCCTGTACCGCCAAGAATTCCCGGGATCCCGGGTTTACCGATAATGGCTCCCCCGCCACCACCTCCCCCTCCGCCACAATTCTGGCAATCTCCGGGGTTTATCAACACCTGCCCGCCCTGTAATACCAGTTGCCCGGAGCCGATAATCCGCACCAGCGGTGCGCTGATCACCAGCTCATTGGCGGAGTTAATACAGAAAATCCCCCCCGCGGTCATGGTTGCGGCGCCTCCGGCAGCCATCTGATGTGCACCACCGACCACGACAGAGTGATATCCTCCTACCGCGGTCATAAAGGCTCCTCCGACATTAATCCCTTTCGCTCCTCCGACATTATCGTTCTGCTCTCCTCCCACAGAGATACCTAACGCCCCCCCGACCAGCAAACTGCTTTCACCTGCCACCGACAATGCATCGTTAGCCCCTACCGTTACGGCGCGGGAGCGGCCGATCACCTGTTCCTCATCCCGTTTGGTCAGCCGGCTCATATCTCTTTCGGCCTGCTCCCAGTAATTTTCCAGTCCGGGTTTGTCCTCAAAGCGGATGCCGTTAAAATTTGCACGACCGCCACCAGGGGTTCTGCTGATCCAGCCACTCTGTGTGGCATTTTCAGGGAGTTCCCACGGAGGCATAGTGACATTGTTATACAGACTGCCCATCACCAGCGGCCGGTCAGGATCGCCGTTAATGAAGTCGATAATCACTTCATGCCCCACTCTCGGGATGCAGATACCGCCAAAATTATTGCCCGCCCAGGGCTGACTGACACGCAGCCAGCAGGAGTCTGACTCTCTGTTTTTTCCATAACGATCCCACAGGAAACGCACTTTGATCCGGCCATATTCATCCGTCCAGATTTCTTTTCCTGGCGGGCCGACCACAATGGCGGTCTGTGGTCCGTAAGTTCTGCGTCGGGGGACCGATCGCGGATGCCGGTAAATTTTGGTGACAGGCTGCACATGGAAATGGCATTGCAATGAGAAATCGGCTTTCCCGGTTCGCTCCGTGATTTCCCGGAAATCCAGCTCTGTCCCCAGGACAAGGTATTCGCAATTTGCTTTCGCCAGCGGATAATGATCCAGAGTGAAAACACAGCCACACACAATCGTCGGTACCGGGGCGCTCCCCTGACTGCGTGAGCCTGCCGCGCCCTGTTCTTCCATCCGGACCCGTGCAAGATGGTCTCCCGTCGCGGGATCGCCATAGTTCCCCGGCCAGTCAAATATCTCCTGCTGGTTAAAACTGGTCTGTCGGGGTTGGCTGTCGAGGGACATAATGTCGGCCCGGGAACGGGTAAAATCATAATCATTGGTGACCCAGCGGCCGGATGTGAGGGTTTGCAGGTGATGAAATTCTGCAATATATTCTTTGCGGTTTTCATGCGTTTGCTGGTCATACCCCACCACATGCGGGCTGCCGGCAAAAAAGGGTTTATGTGCCCCGATATTATCGACAATCACTAATTTGTGCTGTTGTCCCTGATGCTCAAAAAACCAGTACAACCCCCACGCTTCCATCAATCGCTGTATAAAAGCGAAATCGGTTTCTCCGTACTGGACCTGATATTCCAGTGGCGGATAGGTCTCTGATATCCGTTTTTCATGCGGGAAATCATAGTCGGCAAGTATTTCTCCGATAATCTCAGTGACCGTTTTATTCTGGAAAATACGAAAATCTGACGTCAGCTCGGCCAGATACAACCAGGGACGCAGGACCATCTGATAAAGAGCACAATTATTCCTGCGACCCAGATACCTGACCTGCTGAACAATACCGGTGATCTCGCGATAAGCTTTCTCTGTTCCGGTATCCGTCCGCCAGTCATTAAGGGCTATCCGGAGAGTCATCTGTTTACCGATCAATGACTTGATGTCGATAGCCGAGGCTGCCTGCCATGAGATATTGCTATTGTCCGGCGTGGTTGCGGTCACCGTATAATTATAGAGTGCCGACAGTGATTCTTCTCCCTGCAGGCGAGTGACCACCAACGCAGGTTCACCAAGCAGGAGAGGCATGGCTGGACTTTCTAAGGTAATAGTTCGGGTCATAAAACCGCCAGGTCTGTTAGTTATCGTTAAAAATGGTGCAGACAGAAAAACCGGGGGTCCTCCGCTCTGCACTTCCGGAGATCACGGACAGGTAAATCGTCTTAACAGGGTCACCAGAGGCTCCCCATGAAAGGCCAGTCCGGCAATCTGCAAGGTGGCTGCGGAGCTGCCGTCACCGGTACCGAAATCAGCAGCAACCTCCCCCGTCAGCGTCACCCGCAATTGCTGAGCGCTATCCAGCCAGCGAAACAGCGCCCAGGGGCCGGTAAACCGGCGGGTGCGGACTTCACCGGTTTTGGCAGAGGTCAGGCTCAGGGTAATTGACGGATCATCACCCGCGGCTGGCCAGTTGATTGCCGTCTGCCTGACCGGGCCGTGGGTATAGGAAAGCCGTTGAGATGCGGTACGTAATTCAAGGCGGCTGAAGTCCGGAGACAGCCAGGGCACTGAGACCTTTAGGGGAAGGGACATCTGCGTAGCCCCGCCCGGGAAAAATGCCTGTCGGATCTGTCGTGCACTGCTGAACATTTGCAGGCTCCGGTTCTCACTGTCTGCCGGAGCACTATCTTTGAAATGCCAGGGGGATCCCGTCATCACCGTTTTCCCGGCAAGATTTTGTTCAAAATACACCCCGGCGCTCTCTTCTCCGGTGAAGAAGCGTACAAAATCTTCCCTGCTGACTTCCCGGGCTGTCTGAACAAAAGGATACCTGCCTGCCAGAACAGTGCGGCAATACGCGGCCGGGCCTGCCGCAATACCCGCCGTCGTCCGGGCCGTTGCCGCCTGACGGTTATCGGCGGCTATCTGTTCCAGCAATGGCCGCACCATATTTCTGACCGGTAACGGCCAGCCAGACGAACGGGCCAGCAGTTCCGCGATAAATTCAGCGATGGCTTCGGGAGACGCTTTGTCGCTCTCTGTCCGCTGAGCACTCAGCAAGACCTGTAACTCTTCCAGTTGTGCTCTGAGCTGACAAAGCGGGGTGTCCGTCTGACAATTCTCCGCGGCCTGCACGGCCTCCCCGCCTCCCCGCACAAAGTAACGCAACGGCCTGAAATGATTATCCACCTGCCGCCGGAGGACAGACTGACGATCGGCACGATAAGCTTCCAGTCCCTGCCGGATCCCGGCCACATCGGCGGTTATCGGTTTTTTTTCACTGTCTGCCACCGGATATCCGGCCAGTGTTGTTTCTGCCACACTTCGCTGTAACAGGGTAAATAACGGTGAGTCGATGGCCGCCAGTTGCCCCAGCCGTTCGGCAGCCTGCCGGTATTCAGGCCGCGCCGGATGCCCTGTCAGCGCTGAGCGACGGAGCCGGATTTCAGCCAGATAGTGCTGCCAGGTGCGTGTATATTCCGACAGGTAGCGCTCCATCACCGCGTTATACAGCCTGACGGGGGCCGGCAGCATCCGTTGCGGTGAGGCGTTCCGATTGTTCTTTTCTGATAAATTACCCATGACTACCTTGTCCTCTCCGGCCAGCGTGTTGAGCTGTAGCAGGATTTTTTTTTTGACCTGCTGATAGCCTGCCTGCGTAAAAAGGCCGGGTATTGCAGACACCGGAGCCTCTGCCTGTAGCTCAAACAACGGACGACTGCTGTCTTCTGCCATTTGCCGGAGATCCAGTGGCGGAGGAGCATCAACAGACAATCCGTTTTTCAGCCGTAAATAAATACGTGCCGGCGTATCTTCGCGCGCCAGTAAAGCCCGGGAGCGGCGGATCAATGCCTCATCCGCTGGCTCCCGAAGCTGTGACTGTGGCTGGCTGAAGAGCGTTGTCAGGTGAGGCGTCACGGAAAGATCACCAGGGGTCACAGAAAGCTGCGTTGCCGCGGGCCACAGGCCGGAAAGATCACGGGTCAGGAAAGGTAAATCGGCCGGGATAATGCCATAGACCATCAGATAGCGTCGGAGACTGACATACACGGTTTCCGGGGAGCGCTCAGCCAGCGCCAGCGTTAACTGACGTGTCGCATATTGACGGATAAACGGCAGTAAGGTTTCGTGCAGCATCCACCGGTAAAGGCTCTCAGAAGCCCTGGCTATCCGGGTACCGGTAAAGAGTCCGTAACGCCAGTTTACCCCCGGATCTGTCAGGTCCAGCCCCGGGGAAACCGGCAGGTTCCGGAAACCGGCCAGCAACGGAGGCAGTTCCGGTGGCCGGGCCGTCGGGTCCAGGCGAATAAAACGTTCCTGAGCCTCCCGAAGTGCTACGGTTTTACCGGTGATCGTCTGTAAATAAGCGGCATTATTGTGATAGCTGCGAAATAAGCCATAAGAGAGCACGACCAGTAACAGCAGCAGCATGCTGTGTTTTAGCCAGTGTTGTATAACAGGGCCGGAAACCGTCAATGACCTTTTTGCAGCCAGAGACTGATCCCTGATAATCAGTTCACAAAAGAGCTGGTGTAAAAAAAAGGGATGCCCGGGCTCCTGCTGGCGGATGACCTCTGCCTCCGGCACTGTAACCGGCGCAGCCGGCGGGTTCACATAATCAGCCCACTGGCGGATAACGGTTTTCGGGTTAGTAAACCGGCGGGGGGTCCCGGGATAACAACTGGTAAAATAGACTCCCCGTAATGCAGAGCTGTTACCGGTATCGTCATAGCGGGAGGGGAAAAAAAGTGTCTGCAGGAACTGCTGTAAATTCTGCACCAGAACCGCCAGATCCCCCGGGAAGCCGTACATTCTTTTACGATCCTGCGGGTCATACTCTTTCAGCAAACGGATATTAATGTCTGACTCAATCCGCTGAACCAGTGAGTTCAATTGCTGTTCCGCCTGCTGACTGACCAGCGATTCTCCGGCGCCCGCAGGGAAGCTGATCCCCCAGATGTCCTGTTGCTCCTGCCGGGAAAGCCCGCGAAAATATTCAGAAAATCCGCACAGGTAATCCAGTTGGGTTACCACCAGATAGACCGGGAAAAACTGATCATGGATCCGGCGCAGTTCACTCAGCCGGTGACGTAATGTTGCAGCGAGCCCGTCTCTGGCATCGCTGTCCGTGGCCATCAGTTCCGGCGCGGAAACCATCAGTAAAACGCCGTTAATAGCGACATCGGGCCGGCAGGATTTTAATGCGTTCTGCAGCGCCAGCCATTCTGCCTGGCTGCTTTGTGCGGCACTGATATATTTACCGTCCGTATCAAGATAAACCGCATCATTCGCCAGCCAGCAACGGCACTGCTCCGGGTGACCGGCACTGACTGACAAAGGCTCCAGGGTGCCGGTCAACGGGAAATGCTGGCCACACTGACGGACAGCCGTTGTTTTACCGGCCCCCTGGCTGCCCAGTATCAGATACCATGGAATAGCCTCCTGCTGCTGTATCAGCCCGGTCAGTACCTCCCGGCGGGATACTTTTTTAGGTCTCTGCTGCAACTCCCGGGTGACCTGCCGGAACATCGCGTCCATTCCGGCAGATATCTCTGTCTCCCCGTCAGCGACCGGACGGCGAAAACGCCCCCTGCGCCGTAACCAGAGAACGGCGTAATAAACCAGCCAGGCCACCAGCATCAGGCCGGTGAGTAATAGCCGCGTCGTAACGCCGGTGAGAAAAAATCCTTCGCCAAAAGAGAGGTTCGGTCCCGCCACCCAAAGCAACAGAATGCAGGTCACCAGCACCGTCAGTGACCAGTGCCAGCGGGTAAGGGTTGTAATAAAGAGGAAAATAATGAACAGGATCACCAGTAACCGCGGCAACACGTCGGCCAACGGCTGGGCTTCACCAAATCCTACCTTTGGTCCTGTGAACCAGATAACCGCAATCAACACCCCGGCAATCACAAGGCGCAGCAGCAGAAAAAGATTATTACGCGATACAAGACGACTGAGAAAAGACATATTATATCTCATTAATAAGTAACAAAAAGTTCAACACGCCGGTTAGCGGATCTGCCGGCAGCGGTCGCATTACTGGCGATGGGTTGCCCTGCCGCCATCCCCTGTACCGACACTCTGTCTGCCGGAATTCCGGAAGCTATCAGGACATCCGCAACTGCACGCGCACGGAGGGAAGAAAGCATTGCGTTATCTTTGATAGCCCCCTGACGGACAGGGATAGAATCGGTATGCCCGATAACCCGTACCGAACCGTTTACCTGATTAATTTGTGTCGCAACCCGGCTGATCACCTCTGACATCGCCGGAGATAACCGGGCAGAGCCGGACTCGAACGTATGATCGCTGCTTAACACCACATGGCTCTGCTGATCATCTTCACTCACCGTCAGTAACTGCTGTCGGATTTCCGGTTGCAGTAACAGGCTCAGTCGTAAACGGGGGAAAGGAAATAATTCGGGGGCTGGCACCGGATAAAGCGCCCGGATCGCCGCCAGCAGAGGTTGTCTGGCCACAAATAACCGGTAGCTATCATTCAGCCAGCTGATCGCGAGAATAGCCCCCGAGATAATCAGCGTAGTACGCAACGGGAGATGCCAGCGGCGACGAGACACTGGCGGGTATTCCGGCAGGATCCCCATAATGGCTGGCAATGCCTGCTGCCGCCGATGACTCTGTAACAGAGTCAGCAGCCGCTGGCGTATTTTTATCAGTTGCCGCTCACCGTCGTGCTGAATACTGTAACGTCCTTCAAACCCCAGCCCGAGTATGCGCAGTAAAATCCCGATAACATCAATATACTCAGCAGGACTCATCGCTATCCGGCCAATCAGCAGGAAAAATTTAGTCCCGCCATCGTTATCATTTTCAAAGTAATTCAACAGATTGTTTTGCGACCAGCCGGTTTCCGTTCCCCAGCGCGTACTGTGTGCAGCTTCATCCAGAGCCGTGCAGAGGCAGTAACGAACAATGGCCATTTTTTTCCACGGTATATTCACTTCATCGCAAAGCATCGTGAAATAATTAATTTCACGTTTCAGGATCTCTCTGAGGGAAACCGCATGCCGGAGATCATTCATCTCTCGGGGCATTTCGCTGATAGCCCGTAACAGAGGTTTGGCGGCTTCCAGCAACGGATCGCTGGCAGCTTTTACCGCCGGTATGCGCGAACGGACATGCTCAGGGTCAGTTTCAAATACAGCAGAGATCCGTTCATGCTGAAGCGGTACATACTGGTATTCCGGATGACCGGAAGGGATTTCCTCCTCACTCTCCCAGAGATCACTTTTATCCAGCAAAAAATCGCCCCATCCCTCCTCTTCCCCGGAAGCTTGCTGCTGTGGGGGCACTTCCTGTGCATTCTCTGTTTTCATGAGGTTCGTATCCCCCAAAGTTCCATATTCAGGGCAGGAAAATCACCGGCGATATGTAAAGCCATCGATCCGGATTCCGCTATCGCCCGCCAGAAATCACCTTTTCTCTGCAGTTCAAAATAAACATAGTCCGACCGGTAGGGGATCTGGCGCGGGGGCACGGGTAATGCCTGAATCGATAACCCCGGCAGGTGTGATCGCACCAGTTCATGAAGGTGCTGTGGCGCACTGATTTTGACCCGGGAGAAAAACTGATGCTGCAGGATATCCGGAGCCAGGCGGGCATGTACGGCCAGAACTATCCCCTCAAAAGCGTTCAGTTCAGCCGGCAATACGGATGCCACCCAGATACCGTTACCTTTGGCATGTAACGGAATAATTTCTCCCGCCCTGACCAGAATTTGATTGAGCAGGTCATGAACCTGATCCACCAGCGGACGGATCGAAGTGTAAAGACTGGCATGATCATATTCAGGGGCCGGCAGAGGACGACGGACTTTCGTTTTCACAAATGTCGATGCCTCCGCAGCCAGTTGCGCGAGGACCTGATAAAAATCGACCGGCGGGGTTTTCGGGGTATGACGCAGATGCTCCAGGATCACCTGATATTTATTGAATATCTGCAATAGCAGATAATCCATAACACTGGCGTTATCTTCAGGTTTGCCATCACTGGCAATCAGCCGCCCGGCAAGTAACCCGGCACGCATCTTCACTAACCCACTGAGGTGATTGAGCCATTCGCTAAGTAACGCATTCGCCCCGTAGCCGCTGACCGGAGGAATGTAATCATCTGTGTGCAGTAATACGCTGCCGTCCGGGCGAAGCGCTTTGACTTTTGCACATGGCAAACCAATCCAGGAGCCGGTTATTCCGCTTTCGGGGAGTAACTGCAGCCGTAACCGGGCCAGCTGAACCGGTTTCCTCCCTTGCCGGATAGCATTACTGTCCGTCAGCTCAGTATCCACGGCACAAAACCTCGCCAGGGAATCGGGCGTTCCGGTATTGAAGATAGTTTCATCGCTGTTATCCAGCCTGAGCGGCACGGCAAGAAAGATAGTCTTGCCACTGTGTTCCGGCAGGAGCGTCAGAGGCGCAGGGATCCCGGCATGACCGGGCAAATCAAAGGGTGTGCCATCAGGAAAAACACCACTGGCGCTGCGTAATACCAGCTTGCCGTAAGTCAGTGCTTCACTGTCTATCTCATAGCGGGAAAACCCCCAGAAATAGAGACCCGGGGCAGACGCCCGCTGATGGATAAAATACTCCAGATAGCGTTCCTGCTGCTGAAATATCTGGGGACGTAAAAATAATCCCTCACTCCAGACCACTTTATTGGTTTTCATGATTTATTCCGTTCCGGTCAGAGTCAGCCCCTGCCGGTGAACTCTGGCATACAGGGTGTTGTCACGGGTGGTAAAGAGTCTTTTCCACCAGGGAAGAGTACGGGTGTGCGGGAGTGGCTGTACCGATTTCCATTGTGCATGTTCAATATCACGAAATTCACCGGTAACCGCGATCGCCAAAGTCTCCGGCTGCAATGGTAATTTCAGACAGCGTATTTCTCCCGGCTGAAATACCGCACTGAATATTACTTCGGCCCTTTTATTATTCCGAAAGTCCTGTAATTCTGTCATATCGTTGTTTATTTCCCCCGGCGTATCCATACGATAGATTGAAATATTTACCGGAGCCGGTTCACCATAATGGTTCAGGTTCACATCTCTATCCACCCGAATATCAATAAACTGCAGATGAGGTGCTTTTTCCGGTGATGAATAACTGCAGGCAACAGATAAAAAGACACAAGATAACGACAACAGCCTGAGCTTTTCGGAAAAAGGCTCTCTCTTATTTAATCGTAAAATATTTTTTAACACAGAATGTAAGATAAACGTCTTTATATTCACCTCCTCTGACTCCGGTGATAATTTTTACCCCTGTGAAATAAATTCAGGCCAGACTGAATACTCAGCTGGCCTGAAAAAATCAACTACGCTGGTTCGCTTTGATGTCGTAACTGGTGGAAATAATGCCTGATTTATTTCCTTCCGCACTCTGCATTACATAATCCTGAGTAAATCCGGAGAATGAAAAGGAGACAGTTTCACGGGGGCGGACATCCTCACTGCTGCAGCCGGATGCACTTACCTGCGTAATAATGACATCGGTGAATTTAATGCTCAGATATTCCAGGGGATCCCCCCCTGCTTTACGGACAACAAATTTAATCTCTTTAATGTGTTTCCCGGAAAGACAATAACTTAATAAATTTGTACTTGCTTTATCCAGATAATGTTCAAACCTGAAATCACTGACGGTCGCCTTCCCGGCTCCGCCACCCGAACCGGCGTGCATATTGGAATGCTGAAAACTTTCCCAGTTCCAGTTAAGCACTTCTATTTCATTTTTATGAGAAGCATCCAGAGATTCACCTTCGATGCCATCAATTTTAATAAACATATCCTGAGCCATAATAATCCTTATTTATCGCTGTTATTGATACACGTTACCTGACAGGTAACGTAATTACGTCTTCAGACGACGTCCTGATGGATGTTGTCGTCCACGGAACTATTCACACTCTCATTCACCGGATAACGGTAATGATATTTTTTCAGGCAACATCTTTTACTGACGGTAATTTAGCCACCATTCGTAAAGACACTGTCAGTCCTTCAAGCTGAAAATGGGGTCTTAAAAAAAACTTCGCCTGGTAGTAGCCCGGATTCCCTTCAACATCTTCCACCAGCACTTCCGCATCAGCCAGAGGACGGCGTGCTTTGGTTTCTTCTGAGGAGTTTGCCGGATCACCATCCACATAGTTCATAATCCAGTCATTGAGCCACCTTTGCATATCTTCCCGCTCTTTAAAGGCCCCTATTTTGTCGCGGACAATACATTTCAGGTAATGAGCGAAGCGGGAACAGGCAAACAGGTAAGGTAAACGTGCAGAAAGGTTAGCGTTGGCTGTCGCATCAGCATCGTGATATTCGGCAGGCTTCTGCAGTGACTGGGCACCGATAAAGGCGGCATAATCTGTATTTTTACGGTGGATCAGCGGAATAAATCCGTTTTTAGCCAGCTCAGCTTCCCGGCGGTCAGAAATAGCGATTTCTGTGGGGCATTTGATGTCGACACCACCATCATCTGTGGGGAAAGTATGACACGGCAGTTTTTCCACTACGCCGCCACTTTCTACCCCGCGGATCATCGTGCACCAGCCGTAATTTTTAAAAGAACGATTGATGTTTACGGCCATCGAATACGCGGCATTTGCCCAGACATAGCGGCTGTGATCCGCTCCCTCGGTATCCTCTTCAAAGCTGAACGCATCGACAGGATTGGTGCGTATCCCATAAGGCAGGCGCGCCAGAAACCGGGGCATGGCCAGACCAATATAACGCGAGTCTTCAGATAACCGCAGGGCATTCCAGGCGGCATATTCCAGATTACGGGTAAATATTTTGGTCAGATCCCGCGGGTTCGCCAACTCCTGCCAGCTTTCCATTTGTAATACGGAAGGCGAAGCACCGGTAATAAACGGCACATGGGCGGACGCGGCTATCCGGCCAATGGAAGATAACAGATCAACATCCGGCGCTGAGTGGTCAAAATAATAATCCGCCACCAGACACCCGTAAGGTTCTCCTCCCAGTTGCCCATATTCTTCTTCATAAATTTGCTTAAACAGCGGGCTCTGATCCCAGGCGATACCTTTATAGCGTTTGATGTTACGTCTCAACTCCTGTTTTGAAATGTCCATAAAACGCAGTTTAAGCTTCTCGTCCGTTTCGGTATGAGTGACCAGATAATGTAACCCTCGCCATGCACTTTCCAGCGCCTGAAATTCAGGATGGTGAAGGATTAAATTAATCTGTTCTGTCAGTTTCCGATCAATCTCTGCAATCAGAGCTGAGATATTCTTATAAGCATCATCGGCGATGGTCACCGAACTCTGCAAAGCCTGTTCGGCCAGCGTTTTTACGGCATTTTCAACCGCAACCCGCGTCTGGTCTGACCGCGGACGGAACTCTTTTGATAATAATGCATTAAAATCACTTTGCCGGATGTCAGTTTTTACCGGCTGCGCGCTCTGCTTACGTATATCCATTACTATAATCTCTCATCCCTGATACTTTCATTCATCCCCGGTGGCGGTATCTGTGCATACAGAATCTTCCCGGGGGGCCTTCGCTAACGTATTCAGCAGTGCTTTATCCTGAAGCACTTTCATGACCAGACTCTCTGCACCTGCCTTGCCATCCATATACGTTTGCAGATTCGCCAGTTGCGTCCTGGCTTCCAGCAACTGTGACAGTGCACCGACTTTGCGGGCGATGGCATCGGGCGAGAAATCATCCATACACTCAAAGGTCATATTGACCATCAATTGTCCGTCACGGGTCAGAGTGTCCGGCACCGCAAAGGCTACCCCCGGCTGCATTGCCTGCATTCGCTCATCAAAGTTATCGATATCAATATCCAGAAACTTACGCTCCGCGACCGGGGGTAAAGGCTCTTTCGTTTTACCGGATAAGTCCGCCATCACTCCCATGACAAACGGCAACTCTATTTTTTTTTCATTCCCGTAGATTTCAACGTCATATTCAATCTGTACCCGCGGGGCACGGTTCCTTGCAATAAACTTCTGAGAATTATCCTTAGGCATAAGCATATTCACCTTTTGTTGAACGTTAATGGACAGAAAAGCCATGCCGGTTGACGGCACAAAATGCCTGTCCGGTTAATGATAATCGACGGTAATACCGGCAATGGCGTGGACTTTACCCGCTGTCACCGGACCTGAATTATCTGAAAAATAACTGACATAAAACTGATGAGTGACCGGGGTATTGGCAAACCATATTCTGTATTGCTGAGCCGTATTACGGTCATCAATCACTATCTGACTATTGTCTTCCTTACGGATCCTGAGCTGTACATTGCGGCTATATTCATTACCGGTCTGATTAAGAAGATTACCGGTGGCACTGTCTGCCGGGGAATAAGCACTACTGAAAAGCAGATTTACGGACGTGAACCCCGGGCACTCTGCCAGGGTCACGGTAAAGCCGGTCTTCCCACCTTCCCCGCCACTGTTACTGAGGGCCGCGGTGGTGAGTCTCGGCAGCGTTACTGCTTCGTTACTACCACTTCCGTTGATTTTGATCTCACAGGTTTCAGTCACATATTCTCCACTGAAATTCACCGTGATCGGATAATCGCCGGCAGACGCCGTGGCCGATAGCAGCAACATCAGCAAAGTCATCGCGCGGTTTCTTTTTTTTGCGACATTCAGTGTTATGACTTGCATATGACCTCCGCACGGATCACCGAACTGCTGCCTGACCGGGAAATGTCTTGCGCCAGAGCGTTGTCTGCAGAAATGGTACAGAAGGTGCTTCCGGTGCGGACTGATATCGCTTCAGTCCCTATATTCCAGCCACGAATAAATGCCATACCGGCCTGCCCGACAATGCCGGTCACTTCCCCGGAGGCGTTAGTCAGCTCACTGCCTATCGGCAGGTAATTACCTTGCGGATCCCGAATAATCAGTAACACCGGTTGGCCGGATTGGGTTTTCATCGTCACAGACACTGCGGCCCCCATGCGGGGAATAATGACCTGCTCATTCTGCAAAATATCCACCGTATCCGGCAGCCCTTTACTGTCAACAGACACCGTGTTCTCGCGGTAAGGTGTCAGTGATGGCACAATGGCATATCCCCGACTGTCGATTCTGGACCCGTACCCATTCAGTAACTTAGCCCCTTCCGCCCCGGGCACATTCACTATTGCGAAAGGTGACTCGCCCAGCGCAGGTCCCATTGTCAGGCCACCACGGTGTGCCACCAGACTTCCGGTAGCCGTTGCAGAGAACTGACGTGACTGGTTGCCAATGGCCAGTGTTGACCCAAACTGCCCCATATCTGAGTAATAGTTCATATTGCCGTTCAGTGAATAACTGGTACCGCCCCCGCGCAGACGCCCGGTGCTGGTGCCCAGACCATAACTTACCGAGGAGCGCTCACCGCGACTGCCGTTCGCATTCGTGATAAGAGACGTATTCCCGGCATTATCCCGACTCATCATCATGCTCATGGAGCTGAATAACGGCTTATCGGTGATGTTATAGCGACGACTTAACGGAATAGTTAACGACAACGAATAGCTATTAATATTTTTGCCGATAGCGTTATAGGTTCTGCTGATCCCAGCGGACCAGGAAAATAGTCGCTGTGATTTACTGAAATAGAGCGAATACTGGGAAGACGCATTTCGGTTATTCCAGTATTGATAAAAGTTACCCGCCAGCACCAGACGACTGTCGCCGGGTAAGGTCTGAGCAAGATTCACCGAAAGTCGCTGGCGGGTACGGTAGTCAACCAGGTAGTAGTCACGGTTCATACCATAACGTTCTGCGGCGGCATCACGCAGGGAATAAAACCCTTTTGACGAGTAGCGATACGCTGCCATTGAGATATTTGTGCCTGAATACTCCAGGTACTTACTGAACCCGACGTTAAAACTATTGCCTGTTGATACGCGGCTATCTTTCAACCGGCTTCTGGCCCGGGTGATATCGACCGAGATCCCCCCAACCCGCGTGTTAAAAGATTGCCCGACCGCCAGAGAGAGATAATTTTCTGAAAACTGCCCGCCGCCATAAAGCGTATAAAAATTGTTCATTCCGTACTGATAAAAGCCGGTCGCCATCAGCGGTTTTTTCTGCATACTGATTTCATTCATCTCCCCCATAGATACCGAGTAACGGGAGACACCGGCATGCAGTAACATCGGAGGGGCAGAATACGGGATCACCTGGGTACGCTGTTTGCCATCGGCCTCGATAATGGTCATCAGTAAATCACCGCCATATCCCATCGCACCGATGCTATTAATCTCAAAGGGACCGGGGGGAACCGTGGTTTCATAGATCAGCTGCCCATGCTGAGTGACCTGAACCCGGGCATTACTTTCCGCGATCCCCTGGATGACCGGGTTATACTGACGCAAGCTTTCCGGCAGCATCCGGTCATCAGAGGCGAGCTGCACGCCACGAATGTTCAGACTATCGAACAGATCTCCGCTGGTGACGGTTTCACCGAGCGTCACCTGGCTTTTAAGCAGCGGAAGATCATGCCGGGCGTAGGTATACAGATTTCGGGAACCGGGACTCCCGGTACCGGAAAAATAATTGCTGCTGCGGTTACGCAACTGCCAGCCAAACAGGTTAATGCCGGTCAGTAACCCCAGGTTTGCGCTGATTGCATGGCCGATACCGTTAGAAAAACCTTTGGAAAACTGCTGGGTATAAACATTCGCCGTGTAATCCAGAAACATTGCCGGAACACCACTGTCCCAGGTCGACGGGTCGGTATAACCGGGTAGCTGGCTGACCAGGTATAACTGAGGAACAAAGAGTTCAAGTTCAAAATCAGCAGGGTCATAGCGGGTGCTGGCCCCATCAATCCAGCGTGGTAACGCATTACATTGCTCACCGTCAGCCGCCCGGTTTTTCATAACCGGTGGCCGGATGCCAAACTGTTCAAGCTGAGCGGCACTGAAACAAGGTTCGGCAATATCACGGCCCGGCACGGCGACAAATAAGACATCATATTTTCCGCGGATCTTACCATTCACCCGTACCCGAACCACCGCCTGGCCCGGGGGCACCGGGTTACCTGTCGAAAACCGGTTCACATCCACGGTACTGCCATGAATAAATGCACTGTTAAAGACAACCGGTGAGGCGCGATCCGGCGCGAAAGGACTGTCAGAGAGTTCTGCAGAGACTGCCGCCGAAACCGGTAATATGAGTAAACTACTGCTGAAAACCAGTATGCCGAATCTCACGGAATACCCGCTATTGTCGCGCAGTCCGGCGCTCAAAGTGATCATTTTCAACTCTCTGACTCCCTTCAGTTATTGTCATCCTGCCGAGCGCATTACGCTATGGGCTCCGCCATCAGGACTCATCTCCGGCTGACTGACTCAGAACCCAGCCTTTGCTTTGCTGATAAACGACTTTTTCAGTCACTGTGCTGCCGTAATCATTAAGTACATTAAATTCGATGCTATTGAGCCGGGCGGGTAACCCCTGCGAGCCTGTCGTGGCTAACGACGCAGAGGAATACGGTGCCAGCATTTGCGGCACAAGCGGATACGTTTGCTTCCCGTCTTTTGCCGTCACGGACTCGAAAGAAAAGTAATACGGCGTTGGGTTTTCTATTTTCACGGATTTTTTATTAGGTTCCGTGTGCCAGCGTAATGCTGAAATATAATCGGTACTATTTCCTGTTAATGCCGGAGGACGATAAAATATTTTTATCCGGGTGCGAAAAGCCAATTCCAGCCGATCTTTATTTTTATCGTCATCATTAACTGTCGGTATCTCCAGTAAATTAAACCAGTAAACGGATTCACGATCCGTCGGTAATTCCATACCGTTATATATCAGCCTGACACTTTGTCCTTTACCGGGATCAATCCGGTAAACCGGTGGCGTTACAGTAAACGGTACCAACATAGTATTAATATCATTATTCTTACTGCCGTCATCGACCCAGACCTGCACCAGTACGGGAGAGCTTCCTTTATTATTAGTACGGATACTTTTTTCCCGTTCAGCCGCAGGGAAAATAACCCGGGTACCGGCTATTGTCACACCTGCGCTGGCAGGAACAGGCAGCAACAGTAACCCGGCGATAATAACCACAAGGCACGAGATTATTCCCTTATAACATCTCATAGAATAAACCATTAATAATAGTGGATTAACAGGGGCAGCTTTCGCTCCCCCGTGGTATTTAACTACCAATAACGCTATTAAGGATAAGAAAGCGTATATACCACATGCGCCGTGACTTTCCCTGCCGTCGTTACCCCGGTGGCATAATAGCCGCCGGCATAGGTCATACTGGCCTGCCCGCCAACGATATCCACTTCTTTTCCGGTATCACCGGGACGAAGATGTGTATGATCCGAATTAAATAAACGAACCTCGACATTCGCTGCGGCTTCTTTACTTCCGGTGGTGGCCTGATAATCATTTTTCAGGTTCCAGGTACTGTAGTTAATCCCGGAGGAACCGATCGGCTCGAAATGGGCAGCCACTTTCTTAAAGGAACCGGGGCAATCCTTCACTTTAATATCAAAGTTTTTAATGCCGCTCTGGCCTCCGGCACCCTGCATCGACTGGGTCGATACTGTCGGCAAAGTGACGATCAGGTTGTCATTTTCGATAGTACAGGTCTCCCCCACCAGCTCCCCGTCGAACGTTACCATGCCTTGTCCGGGGTTCAGGGTATCTGCGGCTGAAGCAGATAATGCGAAAGACGATGCAAACAGCGCCAGTAAACTGATAGATACTTTATTTTTTTGCATAAAAATCCCTATTTTTGTCACGTAATTACCCTTCAGGTAGAAACTTCCCTCTTTATGTTTTTCACTGAATTTCGTGCTTATCGCTCAACCTCCTTGTTTTCCGGATCATCAACCACCAGTGCTACCCCCTGTTCAGGGATATAGCTCAAAAAAAGGTGTTCTTTTTCAACTCTGTTGTTTTTGGTGCGGGATAACAGATATGTCGCTATCACAGGAAGGATCTCTTTCCCGATCACATGGATGATCTCCCGGGCACCGGAGGTGACTGTCTGACAGCGATTAATAATAAAACTGACGATGTCATCGCTGTACTTCAGTTCCAGTGATTGCTGTTCATACAAACGGGTAATAATCTTAGAAAGCTGCATTCTGACAATGGCCTCCAGTGACGTTCTGCACAAAGAGAAATAAGGAACAACACTGACGCGGCCCAGAAATGCAGCAGGAAATGTTTTTAGTAATAAAGAGTGGAGCTGCGCTAACAGAGTCTCGTTTTCCGGCAGTGCATACTCATCAGAATGACTTACCGTCAGTAAGTCACTCCCGATATTACTGGTGAGCAGGATCAGGGTGTGCCTGAAATCAATACGACGCCCCTCAGCATCTTCCAGAGTTCCTTTATCAAAAATACGGAAGAATAATTCATGAACATCCGGGTGTGCTTTTTCTGCCTCATCCAGTAACACCACACTGTAGGGTTTACGGCGTACCGCTTCCGTGAGAATGCCACCTTCACCGTATCCGACATAGCCCGGCGGAGAGCCCTTCAGCGTCGAAACGGTATGAGCCTCCTGGAATTCGCTCATATTGATAGTGATCAGATTCGACTCCCCCCCGTAAAGTAACTCAGCCAGTGCCAGCGCCGTTTCCGTTTTACCGGTACCGGAAGGCCCGGTAAGGAAGAAAACCCCTGTCGGTCTGTCAGGATCGGATAATCCCGCCCTTGCCGTCCGGACAGCCTGACAAATTTGCCCGATAGCGCGTGGCTGCCCGGTGACCCAGGCAGCCAGCTGTGCCGGGAGTTCCAGCACCGCACTCAAATCATCTTTCATTACCCGTCCGGTCGGGATCCCTGTCCATTGCGCGATAATTTCAGCAATGACCGTTGCATCGACTTCGGCACGGACCAGCGGAGGCTGTTCCCCCTGTTGTTCCAGGGTGTACTGCACATGTTGCAGTTGCTGCTGAAGCTCCTGAACTTCCGTATCCGGCAGGCCGGGTTGCAGCAACTGCTCTCTTAGCGCATAGATCTCCGTCAGCAGTTCGCACTCCTGATGCCAGCGTTTCTCCAGAAGATCTGACTCCTGCAGCACATCTTTGAGGGAGTCCTCAATGTCACTTTTGGACTGCACACTGGCTTTACCAAAACACAGAGATTTATCCAGTAACTCCAGTTCACTGACCGAGGCTCTTGCACTGGCACGAAGCTGCTGTAGCTTAACGGGAGGGGTATACCTGGCAATCGCAACACGGGCACAGGCAGTATCCAGCAAGCTGATCGCTTTGTCGGGTAACTGTCTTGCCGGAATATAGCGGTGAGATAACCGGACCGCAGCCTGCAAAGCCTCATCAAGGATCAGGACCTGATGATGCTGTTCCAGAGAAGGCAGCAGTCCACGTAACATCTGTACCGATAAAGGTTCGGAGGGTTCGTCGATTTGTACAACCTGAAACCGACGGGTCAGCGCAGGATCTTTTTCAATATGCCGTTTAAATTCACTCCAGGTTGTCGCGCCTATCGTGCGGATCTCCCCTCTGGCCAGCATCGGTTTCATCAGGTTCGCCGCATCACCGGTCCCGGCTTCTCCGCCAGCACCGACCAGCGTATGAAATTCATCGATAAAAAGGATGACGGCAGGAACGGCCCGGGCCGCAGATTCGAGAACGGATTTCAGGCGGGACTCAAATTCGCCTTTCATTCCCGCACCGGCAGTCAGGGCCACGATATCCAGCGCCAGCAGACGGACATTCACCAGCGAGGGCGGTACGGCACCGTCGGCAATCGCCAGCGCCAGGCCTTCAGCCACCGCCGTTTTCCCTACCCCGGCATCCCCGGTGAGTAGCGGGTTGTTCTGGCGACGGCGCAACAGAATATCAATGATGGTCGTAATTTCACTGTCCCTGCCGGTGACCGGGTCAATTTTCCCCGCCCGGGCTTGTGCCGTCAGGTCGGTGGTATACATCTCCAGCGCATTTCCTGCCGCTGGCCGGAGATCAGAGAACATGTTTCCGTTCTCCGACGCCATCCCCTCCGCCATGATAAGGCTTTCCTGCTCTGCCGAGTCCCGGGTCAGCATTGCCGACATACGGCTGATTTCTTCCGCAGACAGTACGCGAAATTCCGATGATAAGGCGAATAATGCACGACGCAGTTCAGGATGACTCAGCAGTGCAATCACCAGATGCAGACTGCGTATTTTTGCCACCGGCTCTTCCCCGAGGCTTGCTATCATCCAGGCTTTCTCGATCGCCAACTCAATGAGGTAAGAGAAATCGGTTACCTCTTCCGCCCCGCGCGGCAAATGCGCGGCCTGAGTCATCAGGTCTTCTTCCAGTATCGCCCTGTCTGTCTGGTAGTGACGAAGAATAAACTGCAGATCACAGCGTTCTTCCTGAAGCAGGGTCATCAGCCAGTGGACCAGTTCCACATAAGGATTACCCTTGAGACGACAGAGTTCTGTCCCGCTTTCAATACTTCGGGATAATACGTCGTTAAGTTTATCGAATAACGTTCTTCTGACGATCATAATTTTTAGCGCACCCGAAAAAAACAACTCATTCAAAGTTAAGAGGATGTGTAACACTGAATATCACCCTGCAGTCATGCCCCGGATAGTAGCCAAAAAAATAATATCTTCACAACGTCACACCTGACAGTTATATAAAAATAAGAAAACAGCCTGATGCATATTCCTAAAAAAGAAAAACAACGGCGATTAGCTGTTTTATTCCTGGCAGCAATCGATAATATCTCCTGGTGAGGTCAATACGGGCAGCAGAATTAATCATTAAGATGAAAACAGTTTCCCCCGGGTTATGTATTCCTCGTCAATTTAAAAACTGTGATTAAATTTATTAGTCAACCCGCTTAAATACACAGATAAATTCACCGGTAATTTATCAGGCGGGAATTTATTCTGACCGTCGGATAAGTAAATCTGACCAAAGTAAAAAGACAGGAAACAGCAAATGTAATGTATTTATCCGTTTCGACTGAGTGTCATCACCTGCGGGTTAGCTCCGCACCACCCTCATTAAAAATGAACGTCATTAATCAGAGAAAAACGTGGAAAATAATTTTCTGGATTATTATAACCGTGAGCTGACATTTATCCGCGAAATGGCCTGTGAGTTTGCGCAAAAGCATCCGGCGATTGCTGCCAGACTGGGAATGCAGGGGATAGAAGTTGCCGATCCTTATGTGGAAAGGCTGATAGAAGCGTTTTGCTTTTTATCCGCCAGAACCCGTATCAAACTGGATGCCGAATTTCCCCGGTTCACTCAACGATTACTGGACACACTGTCACCGAATTACAATTCACCGACGCCTTCGATGGGGGTCGTTCGCCTGTATCCGGACCCCGACACCGGTGATTTAACCCGCGGCTATACCCTCGACCGGGACAGTGCGTTTATCAGCCAGCGCCTGCCGGAAAGTCAGACCCGGTGCGAGTTTCGTAACAGCCAGCCGGTGACGCTCTGGCCGCTGGAAATTGCCGACGCCAGTCTGACCTCGATACCGCCGGATCTTCCCGGGGTGGCAGAGGAAGATTGTGATATTAGCCAATGTAAAGGTGCCCTGCGTTTACGGCTGAAGCTGACCGGAGATGCCACATTTTCGGAGCTGGAGGGACTGGACAGACTACCTATCTATATCTCCGGCGATGAAACTATCGTGTCACATCTGTTTGAATTGCTGCACTGTCATCATCAGGCCGTGATTATGCCTTCTCCTCATGCAGGTACTCCTGCCACCCTCATTACAGAGCAGCCACTGGTTCCGGAAGGCCTGGAACCTCATCAGGGACTGCTGCCGGCCAGCTGGAACATGTTTCATGGGCATACCCTGTTACAGGAGTACGTCTGCTGCCGCCAGCGTTTCTATTTCTTTACTCTGACCCGGCTTGCCGCGGGTCTGAAAAGCAATCACACCCGGGAAGCCGAAATTATTATTTTGCTGGACCGGCTACCGCAGGAGCTGATTGCCCATGTCAATGCTGCCCGTTTCTTATTATTTTGTACCCCGGTGATCAACCTGTTTCCGAAGCGTCTGGACAGGATCACCCTCAACCGCTCGCTGAATCAGTTTCATGCCGTGGTCGATCGTTGTCATCCCCTGGATTATGAAATTTTTTCTGTCAGTCACGTGACCGGGCTACAGGCAGACAACAGTGACGAGGTTGTCTTTAACCCTTTGTATCACACCCGCCATGGGGACCAGGGGAATTACGGACGCTACTTCTCTCTGCAGCGGGAAGTTCGCCAGGTACAACCGGACGATAGCAGCTATCTGACACAACGCGCTTATCCGGGGACGGAGACTTATATTTCGCTGGTGGATCAACATGAAGCCCCTTACAGCGATACTCTGCGTTACCTGCGGGTAGATGCCCTGGTGACTAACCGTCATCTGCCCTGCACACTGGCAGAGCATGCCCGCTTCCGGCTGACCCTGCCGGAAGATGTGCCGGTAAGCCAGGCTGAGTTTGTCAGTACCCCGTCGGCCCCGAGGGGATCTTTTGCTGTCGGTGAGGCCGCCTGGCGTCTGATTTCCCAGCTTAGCCTGAATTATCTGCCGGTCGGTGAAATGCCGGAGGCCGGCGGTGCCGGTTTTCTGCGTGATATTTTGCAATTATTTACGACCCGTTCAGACCCGGAGACCGTCACACAGATAGAAAGCCTGGTCGGATGTACGACCGAACCGGTGATCCGACGACTGGGCGGGGAAGGCCTGCTGATTTACGGCCGCGGGATCCGTTGTCGCCTGACCGTCGATGAGACGGGTTTTTCCGGCCTCAGTCCTTATTTATTCGGACTGATTATGGAAAATTATCTGTCCCGTCATGCGGCGATCAATATTTTCACCGAAACCGAACTGTATTCGGTTCAGCGCGGACGGGTCGCCGACTGGCCGGCACGCCCGGGCCGGCGGGGGATCTTATGACCCGGCACTCTCCGCCTGCGACAGGAAATACAGCCCCATGGTACGAATGCTCAGCGCCCTGGGAAAGTGGTTTTTTCAGCCTGATGCGGGCGGTTGCCGCCCGTCACCCTCACTCTCCGGCACCGGGTACCGCGCGGCTGCCGGGCCAGGAGCCGGTCCGCCTCGGGCAGCAGCCTGGCATGATCTTTCCGCCGCGGGAAATTGCCAGCCTGAATGACGACGACGGGATCCTGAAAATACGTCTGTTCTGGCCGGGGATCTGGGGACCGAACAGCGTCTTTCCGCTACACCTGTCTGAACAGGCCTATTTCTGTACGACCCGCCAGGATTACGGCCTGAGTGATTTCGCGGATATCTTTCACCACCGGGCCTTGTCACTGTTTTACCGTGCATGGTTTCTGTGTCAGGACACGGCAACCCTGGATGACCCGCACAATGAACGTTTTTCTTTTTATGTGGGCTGCCTGACGGGATTTGCACCCACGGCAGACCATTCATCCCCGTTACCGCGCCATGCTCAACTGGCTTCCGCCCCGCATCTGGCCAGGGAGGCCCGCTCCCCCGATGGCCTGACAGGCAGCCTGCAACATTATTTCGATTTGCCCTTCCGTCTTCAGGAGTTTGTTCTGCAATGGATTGAGTTAGCCCGGGAAGATCAAAGCCGTCTCGGGGTAAAAAACGGGGCCAGCCGGTTAGGGGAAGGCGCAATCCTCGGTGGTACGGTGCATGACCGCCAGCATAAATTCAGACTCATCGTGGGTCCGCTTACCCTGCAACAGTATCTCTCTTTTATCCCCGGAGGGGAGGATATGCCAGTATTACGTGAATGGGTGAGATGTTTTATCGGGGTGGAATACAGCTGGGATGTGCAGCTCGTACTGGCGGCCGATCAAATCCCGCTGGCACAGCTGAATGGCCGTCATCAGTTAGGGCATGCCGTCTGGCTGGAAAGAGAAAACACAACACAGCCACTGGCCGGGATGTGTTTCGAACCGGAGAATTTCGCAGGATACTCAGAGGCAGGAAATTCATGCAACAGACAATAGTTCAGGACACTGCGCCTGAAAATGATGATGCGTCACTACTGACAGAAATCAGTGCCGATGCCCCATGCGGAATAAGTATTGATGACGACCCGCAATTTTTACTGTTACTGGCAGGCCTGCAACCCAAAGCCGATGCCCAGTATGGTGATTTTTACGAGCCGGCAGAGTCAGTTAACTGGGCAGAAACGGCGGCTTCCGCCCGCCGGCTATTGTGCCGGAGTAAAGATATCCGGTTATTCATTATATTAATGCGCTGCAGGATCAGACTGACCGGGGCTGCGGCTCTGGAAAACGGCCTTTCTCTGTTACTGACCCTGTTAAAAAAATGGCCGGAACCCCTGCATCCGCAGCTTTTTGATGAAGAAGAGTTCACCCCGCAACTCAGAGCCAATGCGTTTGGCGAACTGAATGACAGTCACGGAATACTGGCCGATATCCGCCAGTTACGCTTACCGAAAACGGCGGAGGGGCAGATAAGTGTTCGCGACGTCGAAAAAGCCTGCCGATATCAGCCTGCCGATGCAGCCCTGTTAGCGCAGCGGATCCCCCTTCTGCGCCAGCAATGGGCCTGCAGTGAAGACACAACGTATCGTGACTTGTCACAGGCTCATCAGACTGCGGAACAGCTGGTTTCACTGATACGGGAGGATCTGGGCGAGGAAGCCCCTGATCTTACCGGGTTGCTCTCTCTGCTGAAGCTGTTCAGCCCCGCCCCCCCTCTGCGCTCATCCGTTCAGCCGGTGGCTGAATGCCCGCCGACGGATGTTCCTGCAGCAACAAACCTTCCCGGTAATGCAGAGCCGTCCTCCGCTCCCCTCTTAGTGCCTGCGCTACCGTTTATCAGTGACCGGCAGAGCGCCTGCGCCAGACTGGAGGAGGTGCGTCTCTGGCTCAGAGACGCGGAGCCCGGCAGCCCGGTCATCCCTTTACTGGCCTATGCAGAACGGAGTATTGGCCGAAATTTTGCTGAGCTGGTGGCGATGTATCCACCGGAAATCCTCTTATTACTGAAAGATAATTAAGGACGAGAGATATGAGATGGCGAACCCTACTGCTGACGCCTCTGTTTTTAGGCGCAGGAAGCGCCCGGGCCCTTTGTGACTGGGAAAGTGGCTACCCGGCAATATTAACTGTGCCGGACCAGGTGATTACGATTGCGGCCGATGCTCCGGCTGACAGCTCCACTCCGATAGCCTCCATTGAGACCCCGCGATTAGGCCATAATATTTTCTATACTTACTGTCCGGTCGGCACCGAAGTCGGTCGCAGAGTGATCGGACTAGAGCCTTACAACGCACAGAACAAGACCTACAAAACCAATATTCCCGGCATTGTCATTAAGCCGCTCTGGACCAATGGCCTGCCCGAATGGGGAGGATTCCCCAGCACGGTTTATATGCCAAAAGTGGATGAGTCCGGGTATGTTTACTTCCGTTTCCCCGACGTTTCCGGCTATAAGGTGGAGTTTTATAAAGTGGCTGACACCCTCCAGCTTAATAACCCGGCCGGTGACCTCATTATGCCTCCCGGGCCTATTGGCTATTTTTATCTGATTGTCAGTAATGATCCGAATAACTATCTGAGTAAGCTGGCCCTCAGCGAAATTAAAATTATCAGCACTCCGGTCTGCACGGCTGACAGTGCGAAAACGGTAAATTTCGGCAAGGTCACCGCCAAAATGCTTGAGTCCGGCGTGTCGGAAAAACTGGATTTTGCTATCAACTGTAAAACGGACTATGGCAACTACTCTGCCACGGCTTACATCACCACCGATACCCCTTCTTATGATGCCGCCAGTATTATGGTGAAGGATGCCGGAGGAAGCAGTGGCCGCCTGAGGATCACTATCAAAGACAGCCAGAACCGGGCACTGAAAGTGAACGGTAAAGACGGAGAACAAATCACCAGTACGCTCAGTCAGAACAGTGCGGAATTTCACTGGACGGCGGAACTTTCTGCCGCAGGCCTGGTGCAGCCTTCGGCCGGGGCATTTTCGGCCAAAGCTGAGATTATCTTTGATATCACCTGACTGATGATATTCCGGGAGAAATATATGCCACCCCAGCCAGATATTTTTGTCAGTATCGCCAGCTACCGTGACCCGGAACTGATCCCGACACTGAAAGATATGACAGATAATGCCTCATCACCGCAGCACTTACATATTGCGGTGTGCTGGCAGGACGAGGGAGATTTTTCGGTATTCAGCGATGCCGGTTTGACGGTATCCCGTCAGTCAGAGACTCAGGATACCCGTTTTTTTTGCTATAACGGCGCTTCTGTCACCGTAATTTACCGCCATTATCTGACCAGTGAAGGTGCCTGCTGGGCTCGTCATCTGTCAGAAACCTGCTATCAGGATGAACCTTACTTCCTGCAGATCGATTCCCATTGCCGGTTTATTGAAGGATGGGATCAGCAGATGATCTCTTTACTGGAGTCGCTTAAGAAGATCAGTGCGTTGCCGGTACTTTCCGCCTACCCGCCCGGCTACCAGCCGGGTGATGATGAACAAAAAAGTAAACAGACATCGGTGAGCCGGATGATTTTCAGGGAATTTACCCGGGAAGGCATACCGATGGTGGGAAGCCATGTCCTGACAGCCCCCCGTCCTGTACGGGGCAGTTATCTGGCCGGGGGGTTTATTTTTGCCCCGGGCCGCTTTGTGCGGGATGTCCCGAATGACCCGCAGATCTTCTTTGCCGGGGAAGAGATCGGTATGTCGGTGAGGGCATTTACTCAGGGCTATGATGTCTATCATCCCCATATCCCCCTGCTGTGGCATTACTACAAGCGCGCAGAATGTTCGAAGATCTGGCAGGATCATAACGATGACGCCAGGAAACAGGGAGCGGTTAGCCGGGCATGGTGGGAGCGGGACCGGGTATCAAAGCAACGACTCGCAACCCTCCTCGGGCTAAACAATGACGCACAGGAGATAGCCCCCCCTTACGGCCATGGTGATCAGAGAACGCTCAGACAGTTTGAATATCAGACCGGTTTGCATTTACGTCTGAAGGCGGTTCAGCCTGCCGTTAGCGGTGATGAAAAACAGGCTTTTTTTGCTGTCCCGCCCGCCAGCGATGCCGAATGGCTGGAGGCATTTACTCTGTGGCATCACAGAACAATAACGCTTTCCCCCGCCGAAATCACCGGTCCCGGTCCCGGGGCCGGCTATGAATTTATCCGACTGAGTGTTTATGACAGGGATAACCGGTTGCTGTTCACCTGCCGCCAGCCTCCTGCCAGCCTGACATCTCCGGACGAACAATCCGCGGTCTCACTGTCGATCCGCTTTTCCACCCTCCCCTGTTGTTACCCGCACCGGATACGGACCTGTGGCTGGCAGTCCGGGGTCGGCTGGGGTGAACTGACGGAGACCCCCTGGTGACTCACGAAACCTGTTTTGATGAGCTGGCGGCTTACGGCATATTGATCCGAGCCGGGGCAGTCATTCCCTCACTTTCAGCCCTCCGGCAACGACTGGCAAGCCGTATAACGGCGTTCAGCCAGAGCCTGACGGAAGAACATCACGACGCAGAACAAAGCCACTCACTTTGCTGCCTGCTGCGTTACTTCCTTGACCTGCAGCTTCAGCAGCACCAGCAACACTGTTCGGTCAGAAAGACGCGCTCCGGAGGCGAACCGCAGGCTCCTGCCGGTACAGACTCGCGGGCAGACATTTCTGTGGTCCTGCAGGCCTTGCTGGTCTGCGGTGATAACACGCTGTTTCGCTACGGCTATCGCCTGCTCTGTCTGCTGTCAGTCACGGAAAACAGCGACAGAGCGGTGACTGACGCTTTTCTTGCCGAATACCGGAAACGCTATTTTTCGTTACCGGGAATGACACCTCATCCTGTCGCCCGTACGCCCGGGGACTCGCCGGAGGCCGGGAAGCCGCAGATCTGCCTGATCACCGGTCCTTGTGCCGTACAAGGATTCAGCCAGTACGATACAACAGGCAGTCGCGATCTGTCCTGCCACCGGGTCGTCGTGACCGATCCACAGGTATTAATGGAACGTATCCGTTATTTTTCTGAAAAACACCCGCAGGTCGCTATTCAGTGCCTGATCCCTCTGACGGGAGACACTTTCGCGAGTGACGCTCTGCTGGCTGCCGCCTTCGTACACTGGCGGCACAGTCTGCTCAGCGCCGTAAAACTTCCGCGGATCCGCTGCCAGCTGGTGGTGTATGCCCGGCTGAGCCACCGGCATCCGCCCGGAGCCCCCCGGGATGCAGCCTGGGTCCGGATGCCTCCCGGTGCCGGTTCAGATTCATTTTCTCAGTGGCTGACACGGCTGCATCAGCAACTGCAGAATGCGGCGCGCTGCGGCGACAGTTATGCCACCGCGCGTGCCTGCGCCGCAAAACCGTTGTCAGAATGGCTGACAGGGGGTGAACTGAACTCTGCCCTGGGCGGGTTATTCACCGATACTCCGCTGCAGTTAACGGAGTTACTGCTGGCTGATATCCGTCAGGGCTTTCCCCGCCACGGCGGCTGGTCACACTGGCTGGCTGAACGCTATTTACTGTATCCGGCCCTGTCGCAGGCGGCACCTTGCCTGCCGCTGCCGCCTCTTTTGCCGGTTGCCTCCGAACCACCGGGTGAGCCATTCACAGCATCGGTCAGCCCTCGCAAACGACAGCGGTTCGTCGTTCCGGGACTGCTGTTATGTCTGTCACTGAGTGCAACCCTGTTGCTTTCCGGTTCCAGGCCACCACTCCCCGGACCACCATTAATGCCTTCGGCGGTCATCGCACCGCTGTCGCTGCCTGACGATGGCACCGGATGGTTTGATCCCGGCAGCAGCACGATCACCGGCACACGTTATCAGACGCTGGCAGCGCTGTTACCGGCGCTGCGCCGTACGTCACAGTATCCGGTTCTGATCGTGGGTTACACCGATAATACCGGTACAGCCGCGGGAAACCGTTACCTCTCCTTACGCCGGGCAGAGTCCGTCCGCGACTGGCTGGTAGCGAACAGTGAATTTCCGTCCAGCCATTTTATTGTTGATGGTGCCGGTGAAACCCGTCCGATAACCACCAATGACAGTCAGCAGGGACGGGCCGGTAACCGGCGCATCGAAATCATTCCCCTCTACCCTCATTTATTCCAGGTAAATAAAGACTATGACTAACAAACCCGTGACTTACCCGCTGCCGGAAGGCGCATTTCTGACACTGCCCCCGGACGCGGATTACTCAGTGAATATCCTGAAGTATACCGATGAAGAGAACAGAGCCTACGAAGTGATCATCAACCGCGCTCAGCTGGCAGCCGACCAGACCATGGAAGATTTCTATGAGATGCAGCAGCAACGGATGCGGCAATTTACGCCCGGCTACACGCCGGAAGGCGAGATCCTCAGTCATGAGCTCGGGCCGTCTAAGCTTCCTGTATTACAGGCCGCCAACCGGTTTCTGAATAATGGTGAATGGACGAAGCAGATCCTGTCAGTGATCCGCCTGCCTTATGAGGGTTCACTCAATCCTTCGCAGAATAATCTTCTTATTTTTACCCTTGCCACGACGGGAGAGTTTACTGACAGCCAGCGTAAGCACTACGTCAGGATCATGAACAGTTTTACTGCCGCAGAAACACCGCTGTCGATGAGCGGCACGGTGGAGTAAGCCAGAGGGCCTCCCCGTATCGGAGGCCCGTTATGCTTTATGTCAGCCCGGTTAGTATTTCACTGGCGACAGGCTCCGCGCCAGTTTTTTCGCGGTTAACGCCTCCCGGGGTGCCCGTTCCCCGGTCCCGGGTTGTTGCGGAATTCATCCCGGGCTTCTTCACCCGATGAGGTAATTTCGGAAAGATGTGTTTCCCTCTACGGATACGGGATGACCTGATCAAGCTTCGCCATAGGTCGGGTGACAGACGCGCTCCCCTGACCGCCGGAAATCAGGCATAATTTCCCGGCGGGTTAGTTAATATCTTTTACTTTGAATTTTCCGTTATCTTTCCACACGGAAAAAGTCACACTATAACTATTGCCATTTTCGATAGTGTGATTTTCTTTTATCCGTATTGCATTAACAGAGAATATATATGATTTACCGGGGGCAAAAGTAAAGCCGGCATCTGAAATGCATTTATCTGAAAATAACACTGGTGCATTATCAATAGTGAATGTTCTGGCAATCATATTTTCACTATTCCCGATTTCATTAATACTTAATGAGGTGATCCTTTCGCCCTGAGCCCCCGGTGCAGTAATACAAACCCTGCCACCGGCTACACTGACCTTAGCCCGATGATTTTCCGGGCGAGGATCATTTATGTGGCAGGATGTTAAAAAAACAATAGAAATAAACAGGATTATGAATTTCATCATATCGCACTTTTATCACATTGATGCCAGGAATAGGTTGTTATATAGCGAAAGAGTATTATTACCTTAAAAATCATTAAAACCTGCCTGACGACCAGTTTCATATTTCAGACGAATGCTCCTATAATATTTAAAGCAATAATATCCAGAAATAATCTGATTCCCGGACATGGTAAGCGGGAAGATCCTCTGTATCAATACGGTACGACACAGATCGTACTGCGTGCAATAAGATATAGTACGTATGTGAGCCTTTTCACGTAAATGTCAAAAGGTTAAGTCGTTTGCGAAAGAAACCGATGGTTGCCGGAGGTACTGCGGCGAAAGAAGTCCGCAGAAAGTGCCCCTTTGAACCCGGGCTGGTTTTCCGTCAGGCGTCTCGTGTCGCGGCAGAAAAACCTTACTCCGGGTTAAACCGCCGCAGGGAGCTGATGCACCGATTTTCTCCGTAATCCGCTGCATCGCTATCGCCAAATGTCATTCTTTCGGACGCCGCCGAAAAAAGTCGCTTTCCCGCGTGTTTTCCTGCCTGACAGACTCCGTTATCATACTCACCACGTACTCGTGAAAGAAAATGTGGGTTGTGGCGCCTGAAGCTGCATTTTTTCCCTCTGCCGTCTGGCAAGCTACTCGTCAGCCTGCCGTTAACGCCAGGATTTCATGAGATCCCATGAGACAACGTGAGTAAAAATGATAATCATAAAATCACTTAACTCTCTAATTTTTATGATAATGGACATCTCAACACTATGAGTACAATCGAAAATTTAGACTCTCATACCCCGATGATGCAGCAGTCCTCTTTTGCAAAGATTAACCCTTTTAAATTTAGGAACAAAGTGATTAATTAGCAGGCTCTGGTTTACTGATGGGATACATTTTGAGGAATGTGGGTGCGGTTTGATAGAAGCAGATAACTAACTCTCTAAGGAACAAAAAACCACATATTGGTTATTTACTCACCCCCACTCAATAGATACACTATTTATAAGGATTTACAATAGCATAAGGAAAAAGAGCATGGCCTTACACGGAAAATTGATATTGAATGGGGCAGATTATGCACCTTTCAATCTGTATGGTGTGGGTGTTTTCATGGCTTTCTCTGGTAAAGGGGTATACCGGAATAAAGGAGCATGTGGAGCTATTCCGAGCGACGGCCCACTACCACCAGGGAAGTACTAGATAGTAGAGCGAGGAGCTGGTGGGCTAGGCTCCTGGGCTAAAGCTAAGGCACAAGATCTATACAACAAATTTACTATGGTGCTGAATTTGGACGGGATGAGTGGTTTGCTCTATACAAGGATGATTTGAGTATTGATGACGGGACTTGGATTAATGGTGTTCATCGTGGATTGTTTAGACTTCATCCAGGTCGCGTTTCTGAGGGTTGTATAACAATTGCACATAATTCAGACTATGCCCTCATCAGAAATGCACTTCTAAGAACGGCTCCAATACAAGTTCCATGTATGCGGTCACTTATGGCTCGTGGCTGGGTGGAGGTAATAGCTGGTGACTATAACAACACTTGCCCGTAGAATTACAAAAGTTATATTTTATATCCTTTTGTCTCTGGTTATAGCACGCACCCTAGGTACTCCTGAAAATTGGATTAGTGACAAGTTCTATTCATGGCTTGGTCATCTTATTTATGGCTTAGGAGAAATAGGTGCTGACAATTACTATGATCTTTATTTCTATGTGTCCGTAATAACCGTTTTTTCTATAACAACTTTAGTCTATTTAGTTACAATGAAGTTAATTAATAAAATAAGAAAAAAATAACATGCCAATCCCTCCGTATATGTGGCTTAAAGATGATGGTGGTGCAGATATTAAAGGTTCTGTCGATATTCAGGATCGTGACGGTAGTATAGAAATTATTGGGTTAAGCCACGGTATCAATCTTCCAGTAGATAATGCCAATGGTAAAATCACTGGCACTCGTCAACATTCCTCTATGATGATTGAAAAGGAAGTTGCTAATTCAGCGAGCCTCATCAACCGCGCAACCCTGTTACGTCCGCCGCGTTCACCCAGGTTTTTCATATCGAGCCAGATTTTCCAGTAACAGGACTAGTGTAACGATAGAAAAAGGACTTAACGCCGGTTTTTCCACACGATACACGAAGGCACCGATTTTCTCCGGTATCCGCTGCAGCGCCATCGCCAAATTTCATTCTTTCGGACGCCGCCGAAAAAAGTCGCTTTCCCGATTGTTTTCCTGCCTGACAGACTCCGTTATCATACTCACCACGTACTCGTGAAAGAAAATGTGGGTTGTGGCGCCTGAAGCTGCATTTTTTCCCTCTGCCGTCTGGCAAGCTACTCGTCAGCCTGCCGTTAACGCCAGGATTTCATGAGATCCCATGAGACAACGTGAGTAAAAATGATAATCATAAAATCACTTAACTCTCTAATTTTTATGATAATGGACATCTCAACACTATGAGTACAATCGAAAATTTAGACTCTCATACCCCGATGATGCAGCAGTACCTGCGTCTGAAAGCGGAGCATCCGGACATTCTGCTGTTCTACCGGATGGGCGATTTTTACGAGCTGTTCTTTGATGATGCACGGAAAGCCTCGCAATTACTGGATATCTCTCTGACCAAACGCGGGGCCTCCGCCGGGCAACCTATCCCGATGGCGGGCGTGCCTTATCATGCGGTGGAAGGTTATCTGGCAAAACTGGTTCAGATGGGGGAGTCCGTCGCTCTCTGTGAACAGGTGGGCGACCCTGCACTGAGTAAGGGCCCGGTCGAACGTAAAGTGGTCCGTATTGTCACTCCCGGGACGATCAGTGATGAAGCCCTGCTGAATGAGCGTCAGGATAATCTGCTGGCTGCCGTGTATGAAAGCCCGAAAGGTACGGGGTTCGGGTATGCGACGCTGGATATCAGCTCCGGACGCTTTCTGCTGAGCGAGCCGGAAAACGCGGAAGCGCTGGCGGCTGAGCTGCAGCGGACCCATCCGTCCGAGCTGCTCTATCCGGAAGACTTTGCTGCGATGGCATTAATTGATGGCCGCCGCGGTCTGCGCCGCCGCCCGATCTGGGAATTTGAACTCAGTACCGCACGTCAGCAGCTGAATATGCAATTCGGGACCCGCGATCTGCGCGGGTTCGGTGTTGAACAGGCGCTGCTGGCCCTGCCTGCCGCAGGCTGTTTGTTACAGTATGCCCGTGACACTCAGCGCACCGCCCTGCCGCACATCCGCTCGCTGAGTATGATACGCCAGCAGGACACCATTATTATGGATGCCGCGACACGGCGTAATCTTGAAATTACCCTGAATATGGCAGGGGGCACCGATAATACCCTGGCGGCAGTGATCGATAAAACGGTCACCCCGATGGGAAGCAGGATGCTGAAACGCTGGCTGCATATGCCCCTGCGTGATGCCGGGGTGATCCGGGAGCGCCAGAGCTGCATTGCCGAGCTTCAGGACCTGAATGAGCAGTTGCAACCGCTGTTACACCAGGTGGGCGACCTGGAGCGTATTCTGGCTCGTCTGGCACTGCGGACCGCCAGACCGCGTGACCTCGCCAGAATGCGCCACGCATTCCGTCAGTTACCGGAATTGCAGGAAGTTTTAGCCGAAGCTTCCAGCCCGCGTCTGAAAACACTGGCTCAACAAAGCGGTTTGTTTACCGAGCTGCGGGAATTACTTGAGCGTGCCATTATCGAAACCCCGCCGGTGCTGGTGAGAGACGGCGGCGTTATCGCACCGGGATACAATGAAGAACTGGACGAATGGCGGGCGCTGGCTGACGGTGCGACCGATTATCTGGATAAACTCGAAATCCGTGAGAGAGAGTCACTGGGGCTGGATACCCTGAAAGTCGGGTTTAACGCGGTGCACGGCTACTATATTCAGGTCAGCCGGGGTCAGAGCCATCTGGTACCGATGCATTACGTGCGCCGCCAGACGCTGAAAAATGCCGAGCGTTACATTATTCCTGAGCTGAAAGAGTATGAAGATAAGGTCCTGACCTCGAAAGGCAAAGCCTTGTCGCTGGAAAAAGCGCTGTATGACGCACTCTTTGATCAGTTATTGCCTTTCCTTGAACCGTTGCAGCAAAGTGCCAGTGCATTATCAGAACTTGATGTATTAACAAACCTGTCAGAACGCGCAATGACACTTAATTATTGCTGTCCGGTTTTACAGGACGCTGCCGGGATCAATATCCGGGAAGGACGTCATCCGGTCGTTGAACAGGTGCTGAAAGACCCCTTTATCGCTAACCCGTTAGCGCTCTCGCCACAGCGGCGGATGCTGATTGTCACCGGGCCAAATATGGGGGGTAAAAGTACCTATATGCGCCAGACGGCGCTGATTGCTCTGTTAGCCTGGACCGGCAGTTACGTGCCGGCAGAAGCAGTGACTCTGGGCCCGATAGATCGTATTTTTACCCGGGTCGGTGCCGCCGATGACCTGGCTTCCGGACGTTCCACCTTTATGGTAGAGATGACCGAAACGGCCAACATCCTGCACAATGCCACCGCAAACAGCCTGGTACTGATGGACGAGATTGGCCGCGGTACCTCAACCTATGACGGATTATCACTGGCATGGGCCTGTGCCGAGAACCTGGCGAACCGCATTAAGGCCCTGACCTTGTTTGCAACCCATTACTTTGAACTTACCGCCTTACCGGAAACACTGGAAGGGGTGGTCAATGTTCACCTGAATGCGATGGAGCATGGCGAGACTATTGCCTTTATGCACAGTGTTCAGGAAGGCCCGGCCAGTAAAAGTTACGGGCTGGCCGTCGCGGCACTGGCAGGTGTCCCGAAAGAAGTCATTAAACGTGCGCGCCAGAAGCTGCGTGAACTGGAGATGATTTCAGCAAAAGATACGCCGTCCCGTAGCGGGGGGCCACAGTTGCCACTGCTGGAAGCTGAGGTTTCGCCGGCGGTTGAAGCTCTGGAAGCGTTGGATCCTGACACTATGTCACCGCGTCAGGCACTGGAATGGTTGTACCGGTTAAAAGACCTGGTCTGACCCCTGCAAAAAGCATAAAAGAAAGCAGCCTGTCGTGACAGGCTGCTCTCAGTTCATCCCTGAAAATGGTCCGTTACGCGAAAACGTCCTGTTACTCGCGAAACAACGCTTCAATGCTAAGACCCTGTCCCTGTAAGATTTCCCGTAACCGACGTAAACCTTCCACCTGAATCTGGCGGACACGTTCACGGGTCAGAGAAATTTCCTGCCCGACATCTTCCAGAGTCGCGGCTTCATAGCCCAGCAGCCCAAAGCGGCGGGCCAGAACTTCACGCTGTTTTGGATTCAGCTCGTACAGCCATTTAACAATGCTCTGTTTCATATCATTGTTCTGGGTACGATCTTCAGGACCGCTGTCATTATCGTCAGACAAAATATCCAGCAGCGCCTTATCCGACTCTCCCCCTAACGGGGTATCAACAGACGTTATACGTTCGTTAAGTTTCAGCATCCTGCTGACATCTTCAACCGGTTTATCCAGTTCTCCGGCAATTTCTTCTGCACTTGGCTCATGGTCAAGGACATGAGCCAGTTCTCTGGCGGTCCGCAGATAGACATTAAGCTCTTTCACAATATGAATAGGCAGACGGATAGTCCGTGTCTGATTCATAATTGCACGCTCAATCGTCTGGCGGATCCACCAGGTCGCATAAGTTGAGAAACGGAATCCACGTTCAGGATCAAATTTCTCAACCGCGCGGATCAGGCCGAGATTCCCTTCTTCAATCAGGTCAAGCAGTGCCAGACCACGATTGTTGTAACGCCGCGATATTTTCACTACCAGACGCAGGTTACTTTCGATCATACGGCGACGTGCTGCCACGTCACCGCGTAAAGCCCGACGGGCAAAGAAAACTTCTTCTTCGGCGGTCAGTAACGGAGAAAATCCAATTTCCCCAAGGTAGAGTTGAGTGGCATCCAGAACACGCTGAGACGTCGCCTGAGTCAGCTGATCATCTTCTGTTACGTCATCATCTTTAGAGTCATTTGCTACTAATGCATTCTCATCAAAGGCTTCGTTGCCATTGTCATCAAACGCATCTTCCTGTAACTCACTAACTTTAAGTGTATTTCGGTTCATCAATGGCTCCTCCCCTTATCCCGGACAGAGCCATCTCAGCCCTGCCTGTTATCGTTGCGGCAAATAGCGCAACGGATTGACGGATTTCCCCTTGTAACGAATTTCAAAATGCAGTCTGACTGAGCTTGTTCCTGTGCTCCCCATCGTTGCAATTTTTTGTCCTGCGCTGACTTCCTGTTGTTCGCGGACCAGCATCGTGTCGTTATGCGCATACGCACTCAGGTAATCGTCATTGTGTTTAATGATGATCAGGTTTCCATATCCCCTGAGCGCATTACCGGCATAAACCACACGACCCGCAGCAGTAGCAACCACTGGTTGTCCCCGGGAGCCGGCAATATCGATCCCTTTATTGCCGCCTTCGGAGGCTGAGAAGCTATCAATAATTTTTCCTTCTGTCGGCCAGCGCCAGGTAGTGATAGGCGCGGAGCTGACTGAAGTACTGCTTGCCGTCGGTGGATTGACCGGTGCCGTGATAGGTGCTGAAGCACTGCCCACAACCGGTGATCTCGACGGTAATAACTTACTGCCACTATTAGCGGTGCTGTTTGTTTCGTCACCCGAATCATCAGAATACGTAATAACTGGTTGCTGTGCAACCGGCCTTACAGAAGGCGTAGCCGATGGATTTGTGGAAGGTTGAGAGGAATCAGCGATTGAAATTGCATTACCACCTGTGATTGGCTGCCCGGAACTGTTACCTACCTGCAGCACCTGTCCTACATGGAGAGAGTATGGGGCGGCAACATTATTACGCTGCGCCAAATCACGGAAATCGTTACCGGTGATCCAGGCAATATAGAACAAGGTATCACCGCGTCTTACGGTATAGGTCGGTCCGTTGTAACTGCCTTTCGGAATGTTCCCATACGTACGATCATAAACAATATGTCCGTTTTCTGTACGTACCGGTGCCTGAACCGGTTCAGCCGTACGCTGTACCGGACGGTAGGTCATGCTGCTACCCGGGCCGGAGGGAACGGTACCGTTAATGACCGGCGCTGTCGGAACACGTCCGTAAGAGGCCGGTGCATCACTGGTGTGACCGCCGGCACTGCCGTTGATGGCAGAGATAGGAGCTTGAGTATTATCATCAGAGCTACATCCCGCCAGTGCGACTGCCGCAAAGGTTAAAAACGCCAGTCGGCGTAATGGAAATAATTGAAAAGTTGTGCTTCCCGTGCTCATCGTTCCCCCGGATAACAAAAGGAAGAGATATGACACCCTGCCGGCTGCAAGCCGTTAAGATCTGTGCGTCCCGGCAAGGGTCACTATAAAGGCGGGTGACGCTGACTGTCCTGTCAGCGACACGCTGCGCGACCTGTTTTCGTTTAATTCACCAGCCTGTCAGGCTAAGTCCCCCTGGATAAGAGGGACAAAACGCACAGGCTCGATCACATCATCAATATAATCATCACCTGAACGTTGTATACGTCGTAATACCTGATGTTCATCGCCTACCGGCAATACCATCACTCCCTGTTCACTCAGCTGGCCGCATAAAGCCGCCGGGATTTCCGGGGGTGCCGCGGTGACTATAATAGCATCAAATGGCCCCCGGGAAGGCCAGCCCAGCCAGCCATCGCCATGGCGGGTAGAGATATTATGCAAATCCAGCAGCTTCAGTCGCCGTTTCGCCTGCCACTGTAGCCCCTTAATCCGTTCTACAGAATAAACATGATCAACAAGGTGAGCCAGGATGGCTGTCTGATAACCGGAGCCGGTACCGATTTCCAGCACCCTGGAATGCGGTGTCACCCCGAGCAGCTCAGTCATCCGGGCCACCATGTAAGGCTGGGAGATAGTCTGTCCGTAGCCAATCGGTAACGCATTATTATCCCATGCCTTGTGTTCAAACGCTTCATCAATGAAATGCTCACGAGGGACATCGGCGATGGCACGTAAAATATGCTCATCACCGATCCCCTGTCGGCGCAGTTGCGCCAGTAACATTTCAATGCGTTTGTTCAGCATGGCAGCGCGACCTCTGCATGCTCCAGCCAGTCTGCCAGTGTTTCCTGAGCAGGATGAGCGGTCAGATCGGCGTCCAGAGCGGTAATTGAGATATACCCCTGTTCAACCGCCGCAAAGTCGGTACCGGGACCGGCATCCAGCGTGCCTCCCAGCGGACCTATCCAGTAAATTGTCTCACCACGAGGATCCTGTTGGGTGATCACCTGGTCGGCAGGATGCCGGCGTCCGCAACGGGTCACCCGGTAGCCTTTAATTTCTGACAACGGCACATCCGGCACATTGATATTCAGTACCCGTCCGGTCCGTAATGGCACACGCTGCAACGCCTGCAGGATAGCGCAGGTGGCGGCGGCAGCCGTTTCATAATGACGTTGCCCGTGTAAGGAGATAGCCAGCGCCGGCAGCCCCAGATGGCGACCTTCCATCGCCGCGGCAACCGTTCCGGAGTAAATCACGTCGTCCCCCAGGTTCGGGCCGGCGTTGATGCCGGAAACGACAATATCCGGCTTCGGGTGCATCAGGGTGTTAACGCCCAGAAAAACACAATCGGTCGGTGTGCCCATCAATACGGCAATATCACCGTTACTGTGGGTAAACGTGCGCAGCGGTGATTCCAGCGTCAGGGCATTTGAGGCCCCGCTCCGGTTACGATCCGGAGCGACCACTTGTACATCAGCCATTGAACGTAATGCACTGGCCAGTACCTGGATGCCCGGTGCGAAAACACCATCATCATTACTCAGCAATATCCTCAAACACACCTCCCTGGAATAACAGTTCACGGACAACACTGGTCGCGAAACTGCCGGCCGGAAGCCAGAAATCCAGTTTCAGCGTGGCATCATCCAGCCACTGCCAGTGCATATTTTTCGGGACCACCAGCATTGCTCTGCGGGCCGCATCGGTTTTTTCTTTGCACAACAAAGTACAGAGTTCCGGATTCTGGTCCAGGATCTGCTGTTCAAACAACTTTGCCTCTTCCTGCGGGCCGGCCTCACCACGACCGGCCAGCGGTGCGGTCAGGCGAAGTTCATGACGCCGGACACGGCCCTGCACGTCCTCCCGTTCATCGTCTTTCACGACAAACCAGCTACCGCGACCGGTAAGCTGCACACAATCGCCCCACATCAGTGTCTGCAGGTCACCCTGCGCCGCCAGCCGTGCGCTGGTCACCTGATTAAACATAGCACTTCGCGCTGCCGAGAGCAGTAAACTGCGCTTATTCCGATCACGGACCGTGATTTCACCACAGGCCCACTGGGTTACCATGGTCAGGTTATGACCATCACGACCGAATCGCTGCTCACCGAAGTAGTTAACCGCCCCGGCTTCAGCAATCAGGGCGAGTCGCTGTTCGGCCGCATCACGATCACTGATGTTACGCAGGATCAGGCTAAAAGCGTTACCGGCCAGTGCCCCGGTACGGATTTTTCGTTTATGCCGCGAAACATGTAAAATTTCACAGCCTTCCAAAGCAAAGCCCCCCATATCGGGCATTTCTTTACCGGGCAGCCGTAAGCAGAATGTCTGCTCGGTCACCGCATGGCGGTCTTTCATGCCGGCAAAACTGACTTCACGGGCCGGTATTTTCAGATAACGGGCCAGGGCATCGGCCACAAACCGCGTGTTGCATCCGGTTTTACGCAAACGCACCAGCAGCTGTTCCCCTTCGCCATCCGGCTGATATCCAAGGTCTTCTGTCACCCGGAAATCATCGGCCGTGGCACGCATGACGCCGGAAACCGTAGGCTTACCGTGCAGATACAGCAGTTCACTCATTTTCATCGGGCTGCCGCCGTCAGAAGTGCCACCGCTTCACAGGCAATGCCTTCACCGCGGCCGGTAAAGCCCAGCTTTTCTGTCGTCGTGGCTTTCACATTGACCTGGTCCATATGACAGCCGAGGTCTTCAGCAATGTTAATACGCATCTGAGCGATATGGGGCAGCATCTTAGGTGCCTGTGCAATCAACGTGATGTCGACATTCCCGATGTCATACCCTTTCTGGCGAATGCGGGACCAGGCTTCACGCAACAGCCCGCGGCTGTCGGCGCCTTTAAACGCCGGGTCCGTGTCCGGGAACAATTTACCGATGTCTCCCATCGCGACTGCACCTAATAAAGCATCCGTCAGGGCATGTAAGGCAACATCGCCATCGGAATGGGCAATAAACCCTTGCTCAAAAGGAATTCTGACACCGCCAATGACCAGCGGGCCTTCTCCGCCAAAGGCGTGAACATCAAAACCATGGCCGATACGCATCATGCGTTCTCCTCTTTCTGCCTGCGGGTTAAAAAGAAATCTGCCAGCGCCAAATCTTCAGGACGGGTCACTTTGATATTATCACTGCGCCCCTGGATAAGCCGGGGATGGTACCCGCAATACTCCAGTGCCGAAGCTTCATCTGTGATGGTGGCTCCGTCATTCATCGCCTGACGCAGGCACTGCTTTAAGAGTGCTAACGGAAATAACTGGGGGGTCAGCGCATGCCAGAGCGCCTCGCGGTCGACCGTATGTTCAATATCGCAGCCCCCCGGGATGGCACGTTTCATCGTGTCAGAGACCGGTGAGGCCAGAATGCCCCCGACCTCACTGACCGCCCTCAGCGCCAGTAAACGGTGCAGGTCATCCGGATGCAGGCAGGGACGCGCAGCATCATGCACCAGTACCCATTCTGCCCCGCCTGCCGCCTGCAGTCCGGCATAGACCGAATCTGCCCGGGAGCTTCCCCCGGTGACAGTCATAATACGCGGGTCAGATGCCAGCGGTAATCGATGAAACTGGTCATCGTCGGGATGCAGAGCTACCACGACGTTACTGACAGCAGGGTGAGTAAATAAAGAAGTGATACTGTATTCGAGCAGAGTACGCTGACCGAGAGTCATGTACTGTTTCGGACGATCGGACTGCATCCGGCTGCCGATACCGGCCGCCGGAACTACAGCAATCACATCCGGAAAGGATACGGTGCTAGTCATTGTTGTCGTTTTTATCGTTGTTGGTTTGACACCACAGATTGTGTAGTGCGTTTATTTTGCTCTGTTACCAGACGATAGAAAGTTTCACCGGGACGAATCATACCCAGTTCATTACGTGCCCGTTCTTCGATAGCTTCCGAACCTTCGTTCAGATCGTCTATCTCCGCGAACAGCTGATCATTTCGCGTTTTAAGTTTGGCATTGATTGCCTGCTGAGCCACGACTTCCTGATTAACCGTAGTGTAATCATGAATACCGTTTTTACCCAGCCAAAGCGAGTATTGCAGCCAGCCAAGTAAAATCAGTAACAATATTGTCAGTTTTCCCATCCCCGCCCCCTGAAAAACCGCTCAATCATCCCATAACTTTCGGCAGGACTCCACTGTGGCAACCAAAATGTCGTATTTTTCATGAAAATTCTGTAATAAAAATGCGGTACCGACCGTAATAACATGGCTGTTTTTCAGAAAAGATCCTCAGGACAGGCCCTAATTCCAGCCGGCAAGGAAGGAAAATAACACCCAGAAAAAAGAAATCACAATCAGAAGCGTAAATAGCAGGGTCAGGAACAAACGGCGGTTAAGCCAGATAGAAAACGCAATCCCCACAATGACGGACACCGGCAGTAATGCCAGAAAGAACGGCCAGGTATACATAAAGAAGAACAATACGCTGGCACCAAAGTAGAAAAATGGCGTTGCCAGCGCAAATAAATACGCAAAAAAACCAATAACCCCGCCGGAAAGAGAGGCACCGCTGCCCTCTTCCGGCGGAATTGATTGTCTGGCAAGCAATGAAGTGACGTTCAGCATATCGATCCTGTGATTACGTTACAGGGGCAGAAATTCGCCCTGTAATCTCAAAGATCGATAATATCTTTCCTGCGTAACAGATCGATGATTTCGTCACTCAGTTTTGTAACGAATTGTTCGCCATCAAGATGCAGTTCTGGCTGCTCAGGAGCCTCATAAACCGCATCAATACCGGTGAAATTGGTCAGTTCTCCGGCACGGGCTTTACGGTACAGCCCTTTCGGATCACGCGCTTCACAGACCTGCAGCGGGGTATCCACAAAGACCTCAATAAACTGTTCCGCCGGCAGCAATTCCCTGACCATCTGTCGCTCACTACGATGCGGGGAAATAAAGGCCGTCAGCACCAGTAAACCGGCATCTGCCATCAGTTTTGCTACCTCACCGACCCGGCGAATATTTTCTTTGCGGTCGGCATCGCTGAACCCCAGATCGCGACATAATCCGTGGCGGACATTATCGCCATCCAGCAGGAAGGTATTGACCCCCTGCTGAAATAATCGCTGTTCGACCGCATCCGCCAGGGTCGACTTTCCCGACCCTGAAAGTCCGGTAAACCAGACAACAGCACCACGATGCCCCTGTTGCTGCTGGCGATCTTCCCGGGTAATACTGTGCGGATGCCAGACCACATTTTCATCATGCTCAGCCATTAACGGCCTCCGGAGAGATCACGGGCACCCCAGTGAGGGAAATGCTTACGAACCAGTGCATTCAGCTCACGTTCAAATTCGCTGTACTGATGGCCCGTGGTATCTTCAGCCTCATCACGCAAGGCAGAGATCATCCCGGCACCGACAGTCACATTGCTGAGACGATCGATAAAAATCAGTCCGCCAGTGACCGGGTTGTCAGTATAAGGGTCAATCACCAGTGGCTCATCAAAGGTCAGGACAACTTTACCGATACCGTTCAGGGGTAATTCGTCAACCGCCGCCGTCTCCAGGGTGTTAATATTGACCTGATGAACAATATGGTCAACGGTTGCCCGGGCCTGCTTACCGGCAACTTTGATACCATAGGTTTTTCCGGCCGTCAGCGGGGCTTCCGCCATCCAGACCACATCCGCTTCGGCAGATTGTACCGGCTTCAGGGTTTCCTCTGCATCGACCAGCAAATCACCCCGGCTGATATCCACTTCGTCACTCAGTACCAGCGTAATGGCTTCCCCGACGGAGGCTTCCTGCAGGTCGCCATCAAAGGTGACAATCCGCGCGATGGTGGAACGAACCCCGGAAGGCAGAACCTTGACGGCCTGCCCGGTACGGACGGTGCCTGAGGCCAGTGTGCCGGCATACCCGCGGAAATCCAGATTCGGGCGGTTCACATACTGCACCGGGAAACGCATGGGTTGCTCAACGGTCGGCGGAACAATTTCTACCGTTTCCAGAATCTGTAACAGAGAAGGCCCGGTGTACCACGGCATATGCTCACTGCTGCTGGCAACATTATCTCCGGTCAGTGCGGAAAGAGGCACAAAACGGATATCCAGGTCATCCGGCAGCTGGCTTGCAAAATCCAGGTAATCCTGACGGATATCATTAAAGACCTGCTCACTGAAATCCACCAGGTCCATCTTATTCACCGCCACCACCAGGTGTTTGATCCCCAGCAGGGTTGAGATATAGCTGTGACGACGGGTCTGATCCAGTACCCCTTTACGGGCATCGATCAGCAAAATTGAGAGGTCACAGGTCGAGGCTCCGGTCGCCATATTCCGGGTGTATTGCTCATGGCCCGGGGTATCCGCAATAATAAACTTACGTTTTTCGGTAGAAAAATAGCGGTAAGCCACATCAATGGTAATGCCCTGCTCACGTTCTGCCTGCAGCCCGTCCACCAGCAATGCCAGATCCAGTTTTTCACCCTGGGTTCCGTGACGTTTACTGTCATTTTGCAGTGATGAGAGCTGATCTTCATAAATCTGACGGGTATCATGCAGTAACCGGCCGATCAGCGTACTCTTGCCGTCATCGACGCTGCCGCAGGTCAGAAACCGGAGCAGACTTTTATGTTGTTGTGCGGTCAGCCAGGCTTCCACTCCGCCCTGAGCCGCAATTTCCTGTGCTAATACTTCATTCATGGCAGTTTCCTCAGAAATATCCCTGGCGTTTTTTGAGTTCCATAGACCCGGACTGATCACGGTCAATCACACGGCCCTGGCGTTCACTGGTCGTGGAAACCAGCATTTCCTCAATGATCTCCGGCAGTGTTTCCGCCTGCGATTCGACGGCACCGGTCAGTGGCCAGCATCCGAGAGTACGGAAACGCACCATGCGGTTTTTAATTTCCTCTCCGGGTTTGAGATCGATACGGTCATCATCAATCATCATCAGCATACCGTCACGCTCCAGTACCGGACGTTCAGCGGCCAGGTAAAGCGGTACGATTTCGATATTTTCAAGGAAGATGTATTGCCAGATATCCAGTTCCGTCCAGTTAGACAGCGGGAATACACGGATACTTTCGCCTTTGTTAATCTGCCCGTTGTAGTTATGCCACAGCTCCGGACGCTGGTTTTTCGGGTCCCAGCGGTGAAAACGGTCACGGAAAGAATAGATACGCTCTTTGGCACGGGATTTCTCTTCGTCACGGCGTGCGCCACCGAACGCGGCATCAAAACCGTACTTATTCAGCGCCTGTTTCAGACCTTCGGTCTTCATGATGTCCGTGTGCTTAGCACTGCCGTGAACGAACGGGTTAATCCCCATCGCTACCCCTTCCGGGTTACGGTGAACCAGTAACTCGGCACCGATCGCTTTAACTGTGCGGTCACGGAACTCGTACATTTCACGGAATTTCCAGCCGGTATCCACATGCAGCAACGGGAAAGGTAATTTCCCCGGATAGAAGGCTTTACGGGCCAGATGCAACATCACTGAGGAATCTTTACCAATGGAGTACATCATCACCGGGTTGCTGAACTCGGCAGCCACCTCACGGATGATATGAATACTCTCTGCCTCAAGCTGACGCAGATGAGTCAATCGTTTCTGATCCATACAACTTTTCCTCAAACAGAAGGGTTCAGCCGCGGGTCGTCGTCGACCTGCGATGATGAAGTTTGAAACCAGGCAAGCTGATCCTGTAAAAGAACCACCTCACCAATAACCAGTAACGCCGGAGACGGTGCCTGCTGTGCAAGTTCGCCCAGTCCGGCCAAGGTACCTTTACTCACCTGCTGATCCGCACGGGTGCCGCGGCTGATAATCGCCACCGGCGTGTGTGGTTCCCGCCCGTGGGCAATAAGCTCGCGGCTGATGGTTTCTGCATTCATCGCGCCCATATAGATAGCCAGCGTCTGGCGCGCACGGGCCAGAGAAGGCCAGTCAAGCTCGCTGCCTGGCTGGCAATGTCCGGTAATAAAAAGCACACTCTGCGAGTGGTCACGGTGTGTCAGCGGGATCCCCGCATACGCCGTGGCTCCGGAGGCGGCCGTGATCCCCGGGATCACCTGGAAAGGGATACCGGCCTCCGCTGCGACCTGCAATTCTTCGCCACCACGACCAAAAATAAACGGGTCACCGCCTTTCAGACGAACCACCCGCTTACCTTCCTGCGCCAGGCGGACCAGTAAACGGTTGGTCTCTTCCTGGATAACCAGGTGCGCCCCTGCCCGCTTACCGACACAAATACGCTCAGCATCCCGTCGGGTTAAGTCCAGAATCTCGTCACTGACCAGATAGTCATACAGCACGACATCGGCCAGTTGCAGAACCTGTAATCCGCGCAGGGTCAGCAGCCCCGGGTCTCCCGGACCGGCCCCCACCAGATAAATTTCCCCTTTCGGGGTGCTGTGCTGATGCAGTTCCTGCTCTGCTATTTTTTCGGCTTCCTGCTGACGGCCAGCCGCGACCAGTGCCGTAAAACGGCCGCCGAACAGGCGTTCCCAGTAATAGCGACGCTGGGTGACATCCGGCAAATGTTGCTTCACCCGGTCACGCCATTCGCCGGCAATCCTGGCCACCTCTCCGAGACTGGCCGGCAGCAGAGACTCCAGCTTTTCGCGCCAGAATCTGGCCAGTACCGGTGCTTTCCCCCCGGAAGAGATCGCCACCACCAGCGGTGAGCGGTCCACAATCGAGGGAAAGATAAAACTGCAACGCGCCTGATCATCTACCACGTTGACCAGCTTCTGCCGTTGTTCCGCCGCGTTATACACCCGCTGATTCAGCGCATTATCATTTGTTGCCGCAATCACCAGAAACACCGCATCCAGCTGCGACTCTTCAAATTCTGTCGCCAGCCAGATCAATTGCTGCTGCTGGTGCAGAGTTGCCAGCTCTTCACAAAGCTTCCGCGCGACCACATAGACCTTCGCGCCGGCGCGATGCAGTAAACTAATTTTTCGTGCAGCAATATCTCCGCCGCCCACCACTAAAACGGGCCGGTTCCGGAGCTCTGCAAATAGGGGAAGGTAATCCACGGTCACCTGGTTGTTATTAACTTAGAATAATAATGACTATACGACTGACAGGGCCGGTTTGAAATGTCGATTTGGAATGAGCTGTAACTTAATGGAATATGCAAAGCTTATGCGTATTCTGAATAAGTCATCTTATCCCCCGTGATAGCACGGTATTCAGCACAGGCAGGGCAGGAGAAAAGGGAAAATAACTATTTTCCGGGCACCTGAAAATATTTCATCTATAAATCAGTAAATTAATGGCGACGTTCAGGAACGCATTCAGAAAGGGAGACAGTACGAAAACGCTGCACGATACCGGGAGCATCGTGCAGCGACAGATTAACCTTCGTGCAGGCCGCACTCACGTTTCAGACCAAAAAATCGTGTTTCTTCTTCGGCCATACCGGGTTCCCATTTCCGCGTAGTATGGGTATCTCCCACTGACAGATAGCCCTGGTCCCATAACGGATGGTACGACAGCCCGTGTTGTTTCAGGTACTGGTACACCTGGCGGTTATCCCAGTCAATGATCGGCAGGATCTTAAATATGCCGCGCTGAACAGAAAGTACCGGCAGTCCGGCACGGCTCTGCGATTGTTCCCGGCGAAGTCCGGCAAACCATGACGATGCCTGCAGGGTTTCCAGGGCACGGTTCATCGGCTCGACTTTATTGAGGGTATTATATTTTTCGATACCCTCAACCCCCTGCTCCCAGAGTTTCCCGTAGCGGGCTTCCTGCCATGCCGGTGATTCGCTGGCACGGAATACCTGCAGGTTCAGTTGTAACTGATCCGTCAGCCGGTCAATAAACTGATAGGTTTCCGGAAACAGATACCCCGTATCGGTCAGGATCACCGGGATATCCGGTCGCTGGCGGGTCACCAGGTGCAGACAGACTGCGGCCTGGATCCCGAAGCTGGAACTGAGTACCACGTTACCGGGCAGATTCTCCAGTGCCCATGCCACCCGCTGTTCTGCGGTCAGTGCTTCCAGTTGCTGATTCACTTCACTCAGCGCCTGCTGTTGCTCTGTTTTATCCAGTGCATTCAGTTCGGATAACCTGAGAGACATAGCTACCTCCGTTATTCCCAGAAATCACGGGCAGGATCGAGTACCGGCCGGATAATGCCCGCCCGGATCACATAATCGCCGAAACCTTCGTCCGTCTGACGTTCACAGGCCCAGCGGCCAATCAGTTCATCCAATACCGACAGGATTTCCTGCTGACTGATATTTTCACGGTACATCCGCGGGATACGCGTACCGATGCGGTTGCCTCCGAGATGAAGATTATAGCGGCCGGGGGCTTTCCCCACTAATCCAATCTCTGCCAGCAGTGCACGGCCACAGCCGTTCGGACACCCGGTCACCCGCAGGACAATATGTTCATCGCCCACCCCGTGACGGGACAAAATGGTTTCTACCTCATCCACAAACGCCGGCAGGAAGCGTTCTGCTTCGGCCATCGCCAGCGGGCAGGTCGGGAATGCCACACAAGCCATGGAATTTTCACGCTGAACACTGACGGATTCCATCAGGCCATGTTCACGGGCCAGGTCTTCGATGATCTGCTTTTGCGATCCCGCCACCCCGGCGACGATCAGGTTCTGGTTAGCCGTCAGACGGAAGTCGCCCTGATGGATTTTGGCAATTTCAGCAATCCCGGTTTTCAGGGAACGGCCCGGATAGTCCAGCAAACGACCGTTTTCAATAAACAGAGTCAGGTGCCATTGATTATCGATGCCTTTGATCCAGCCAAAACGGTCGCCGCGGGTGGTAAATTCATACGGACGGACGGGTTCAAAAGTGATCCCGGCCCGTTTTTCGACTTCGGCTTTAAAGACGTCCACCCCGACCCGTTCCAGGGTGTATTTGGTCTTGGCATTTTTACGATCGGTCCGGTTCCCCCAGTCACGCTGGGTAGTCACCACTGCGGTGGCGACATCAAGCGTTTTATCCAGCGGCAGGAAGCCGATTTCGGTCGCGGTACGGGCATAGGTCGCTTTATTACCGTGGTCAATGGATAATCCGCCCCCCAGCAACAGGTTGAACCCCGCCAGTTTGCCGTTTTCAGCCACTGCCACAAAGTTCATGTCATTCGCATGCAAATCAACATCATTGTTCGGCGGAATGACCACCGTGGTCTTGAATTTACGCGGCAGATACGTCTCGCCGAGGATCGGCTCTTCATCGGTGGTCGCCACTTTTTCCTGGTCCCACCAGATTTCCGCGTACGCACGGGTCCGGGGTAGCAGGTGCTCAGAAAGGCGTTTCGCCCATTCGTAGGCTTCCTGATGTAATTCAGATTCCACCGGGTTCGACGTACAGAGCACATTGCGGTTCACGTCGTTTGCCGTCGCCAGGGCATCGAGCCCCGCTTCATGCAGCATCTGATGGGCCGGTTTCACGTTTTTCTTCAGGATCCCGTGGAACTGGAAGGTCTGACGGTTAGTCAGACGGATGCTGCCATAAAGGGTTTTATCGGTGGCAAAGCGGTCAATCGCCAGCCACTGCTGCGGCGTAATAATCCCGCCAGGCAGACGGCAACGCAGCATCATGGCATGACGCGGCTCCAGTTTCTGCGCTGCGCGGCTGGCACGGATATCACGATCATCCTGCTGATACATGCCGTGAAAGCGGATCAGCAAAAAGTTATCGCCGCGGAATCCGCCGGTCAGGCCGTCGGACAAATCATCGGTGATCGTGCCGCGCAGAAAGTGGCTCTCTTTTTTCAGGCGCTCGGCATCCGTCAGTTTGCCTTCGACCACTAACGGGCCGGGATTTTTATCACTCATTAGTACACATCTCGCTGGTAACGGCGCGCCACGCGCAGCTCACTCAAATATTCGTCGGCAGCTTCGCTATCCATCTGCCCCTGTTCGGCAATGATCTCAATCAGGGCCTGTTCAACATCTTTTGCCATACGGCTGGCATCGCCACAGACATAAAGATGTGCACCTTCCTCAATCCAGCGCCAGACTTCTGCCCCTTGCTCACGGAGTTTGTCCTGCACATAAATTTTTTCCTGCTGGTCACGGGACCAGGCCAGATCGATACGGGTCAGCAGGCCGTCTTTCACATATTTCTGCCATTCGACCTGATAGAGAAAGTCCTCGGTGAAGTGCGGGTTACCGAAGAACAGCCAGTTTTTACCCTCAGCACCGTCATTGTCTCTCTGCTGAATAAACGCACGGAAAGGGGCGATCCCGGTGCCGGGGCCAATCATGATCACCGGGGTCTGCGGGTTTTCAGGCAAACGAAAATTATCGTTATGTTCGATAAACACCCGCACCTCGCCGTCTTCTTCCAGCCGGTCAGCCAGGAAGCCGGAGGCTCCGCCGCTGCGTTCGCGGCCTTCAATATCATAACGGACCACACCGACCGTAATATGCACTTCATCTTCGGCTTCGGCCTGAGAGGAGGCAATCGAATAAAGACGCGGCGTCAGCGGCCGTAACAGGTCTGTTAACTGCTCTGCCCGCAATTCGACCGGTGCATGGCGAACCATATCGACAATCGGCCACCGTTGCGCATAAGCCTGCAGCGCAGCCTTATCTCCGGCCATCGACAACAGTTCACTGTGCCCGGACAGGTGTGCATACTTTTCCACAATCTGCGGGGTATTGACCGTCAGTTCAAAATGCTGTTGTAACGCGGTTGCCAGAGGCAATGACTGGCCGGCAACACTGACCTCCTGCTTTCCGTCCAGCCACAATAATCCCAGCAGCTCTTCCACCAGTTGCGGGTCATTGTCAAACCAGACGCCCAGCGCATCCCCTGGCTGATAGCGCAGACCGGAATTGCCCAGATCTATCTCCAGATGACGGATATCTTTCTGCGAGTCATTGCCGGTAATTTTCTGATTTACGGCCAGCGACGCGACCAGGGGTTGTTCTTTGGTATACGGAGTACTGTCAATTTCGTCACTGGCACCGGAGGCAGCCTGTGATACCGCCGCATCGGAGACCGCCGGTAACCGCTGCTGCAGTAACGCCACAATCTCCTGGCGCCACTGATCGGCTGTCGCCTGATAATCCACATCTGCATCACCGCGGGTCAGCAGTCGCTCTGCACCGAGATCCGCCAGACGCTGGTCGAAGTCTTTACCGGCCTGACAGAAAAACTCATAGGAACTGTCGCCCAGGCCAAAGACCGCAAATGCCGTCGACTTCATTTCCGGCGCTTTTTTCGACATCAGGTATTTATGTAAGGCCACAGCCTCTTCCGGCGGTTCACCTTCCCCCTGGGTCGATGTCACCACCAGCAACCATTTTTCCTGAGCGATTTGCTTAAATTTGTAATCGCCGGCATTCACCAGAGAAACCACCACTCCGGTGGCCAGTAAATCGTCCCGTAGCTGCTCAGCCAGCCGTCTGGCGTTGCCGGTCTGTGATGCGGAAAGAATAGTGACGGTCGGTGCCGGGGCGGCCTGCGGGCTTGTGCCTGCGGACGAAGCGGTGGTCGCGGCAACCGGCGTATCGCCGCTTAACCGTCCCCAGAAATAGCCGGAGAGCCAGGCCATCTGGGTCACAGAAAAATCCTGCGTCGCAGCCTGTAATTGGGCGAGTTGTTCTGCCGAAAGCGGAAGCTGTGGGGCCTTATTGGTCATTGCGTTTCGTAGTCCAGTATCAGCGGCGAAAAATAGAATCAGTAAATGTAAGGTTAACGGAGAGAGTATGCCGGTAAAAGACAGCTTATGCATATCACATAACCAAATTGCCTAACGGGTTTTATCACTAATATTAACCAGTAAAAGTGGTAAGCGATAAACTTCTGCCATCTGTCGGAGACTGGTATCGGTTACAAAGGGAATATCAGGGAAAAGTGTGAGAAATGCCAGGTTTTGCGGTAGAATCTGCGGCTTTTACACTCGGGAAGAATTATGTCAGTTACTACACTCTTTAAAGAATTTCAGTTCGAAGCGGCTCACTATTTACCCCATGTCCCGGACGGGCATAAATGCGGACGCCTGCATGGGCATTCTTTCCTTGTTCGTCTGGAAATTACCGGTGAAGTGGACCCGCACACCGGCTGGGTGATGGACTTTGCTGAACTGAAGGCACGCTTTAAGCCTCTCTATGAACAGCTGGACCATCATTACCTGAATGAGATTGACGGACTGGAAAACCCGACCAGCGAAGTTCTGGCGGCCTGGATCTGGCAGAAAATGAAACCTGAATTGCCGTTACTGAGCGCAGTCATGATCAAAGAAACCTGTACCGCTGGCTGTGTCTATCGCGGACAGGCATAACGCAGAAAAAAAACAGACTTACCGATTGCCGGCCATCCTCAGACCGCCGGCACCGGTTCAGGCAATATTCAGATACTTATGGGTCTGCATTGATAGCCGCCAGTTGCGGGCAATACACGCAGAGATACAAAGCTCCGTGGCTTCTTTCTTACAGCTAATAGGCTGCAGAGCAATAATACGTGACTTATCGTCCTGTACCTGCGCCAGTAACTGCTCCAGAGCTTCAATGTCCCGCTCACGGGCCACCGGATGTTTGATTTCATCCGCACGGATCAGCGCCGGAGTCAGTACATCATAGCCGCCACGCATATTCACTTTCGGTGAGACCGTGACCCAGGTGTTATCTGAACACTGAATCGGGTGCGTGCCGCTGGTTTCAATCTGACAACTGTAGCCAAAAGCTTCCAGTGCCGTGGTAAGCGGACGCAGATCATAAATTGCCGGCTCGCCGCCGGTGATCACCACGTGGCGTGCCGTCCATTGCTGCTCACTGATAATTTTCAGCAGCGTTAACGGTTCAGCATTGCCCCACTGCTCGCTTTCAACCGTTTTAATCAGAATATCCCCGACAGGGACCTCGTTATCGGCGAATTTTTCCCAGGTATGTTTGGTGTCACACCAGCTGCACCCGACAGGACACCCCTGTAAACGGATAAAAATGGCCGGTACACCGGTATAAAAGCCTTCGCCCTGAAGGGTTTGAAACATTTCGTTAATCGGGTACAGCATCACTTGCTCAATCATTACAAAAGATAATCGACCATTATTACAGATCTTCCGCCGCAGATCATGCCTGATCCGGCGGCGAAAGCATTCTGTGATCGTTTCTTACCGGATTAATTCACCGCCAGATGACCGGTTTCATCACTGATGATCCCTTTAATCAGTTTGATCAGGGCATCACTCTGGGTCGCGGTTTTTGCCCGGCCACTGCCGGTACAATAATCCGACCAGTATTTCACCCGACTGGCCGCATTCGTGGTAGAGACATAGTAAAATTCAACTTTACTGGTATTCGTCTGCGGACGGGCAAGCAGACCTTCTTCAATTTTACGGCACAGATCATAGGTTTTCAGATACTTGTCGGTCACTTTATGCGGATGGGTATTGTCATTACCGTCCGAGATCATAATAAAGACCTTACGCCGGTTTTGCCCTTCCATCATCACCGGCACCGAGCGTACGAGGGCTGATGACAAATGTGTCCAGCCATAAGGCTCCATGGACTGAAACTCATGCAACTGATCCGCATCTCCGGTCAGAGGAATAAGCCAGGCTTTCGGTGAACGATTTACCAGATTATTCGTGCTTTTATTCCACCACCCTGCCTGGCGGCACATCTCGTTATATCCCCAGGCATAGGTCCCGTCCAGCGGGGTCAGTGGCATGGGCAGGGTAATGATGGCTTCATCGGAGAACATTTTATTCAGCGTCGCCGGATAATCGATGGCGTCATCATGCTCTATGGTAAACGTTGTCACTTGCCTGGACTGTATCTTCGCAGCCCGGAGAAATTCGCGCTGAATAATCGCCTGAGATTTGGCTGAAAAAATATCATCATCCGGGTCACGCGGATCAGAGCAACTGTACTGATACCTTCCCGCTTTCTGACCGTAAGTACTGTTCGTCCGGCACCAGGAAGCCTTCATATTGGCCTCACTGATTGCCGGGGGAGAGGCCGCCACATACCTGTGGTAATAATTGTAACGAGCCTCATCCATCAGATAGGTTTGCCTGTTCAGGGCCTGATAGGCAGAAGTCGTTGCCGTGCGTTTATCGGCCCAGAAGGCATAATCAATATTCCAGTCGTCTTTGGGTACAAAAAGCACACTGCACCCGAGCATAGCGCCCCCCCGCTGGTTTTTACCGGGTAATTTCACCACCACACCGGTGCTGAACGGCACGATAGCAATACGGGATTCCGGGCTGGCGCCGACCACATAATCAGTGATTTCAGCAAAGACACTTTTCAGCATCTTCATCCGCGAGCCAATCTGGGAAGTCGAGAAATCAACGATAAAGACATAGTCTGCCGGTTTTGAAATGTATTTTTTGACATGCCCCTCACTGGCATTGAGCGTGTAATTATGGCTATTGCCGGTCAGCGTCCGGTGGCGGAACAGGTAAGGCAGGTCCAGGGAAATCGCCACATTGTAATAGGTATAGCGAATATCGGAGGAAGACTGATTTTGATCCTGAACAACGGTGAAATCTACCTGCGGTGTGCCTTGCATCGCCGGGAAGTAATATTTCATCCATGCGGCGACCATCGCTTTTCCGGCCGCGATTTCTTCTTTCCCCGCGGCCGTCTGAGTGTCATTCGCGAGGGAGGATGCCGATACCGCCAGCGATGCTTCAGACGCCGCATCGGCCATTCTGGCTTTACTGGCCAGCCCCGCCGCACTGTTAATGCCCAAAGCCATTAACACAATCAGTATCGGTAACAGGATGGCAAAGGGGACTATCAGTACCCCCCGTTCACTGGCCAGACGGGAGGTCAACGCTCTCAGTTTTTCTATAAACATTTCCGTATGTCTTCCGCAGTAGTCAGATGATAGAAATGACGGGATTTCCCCTGAAGGCAAAACAAGGCGGGTAATGAAAGAGGCCGGTATTTTGCGACCCAGATACCGGAAGTATCTCTCAGGTATCTGGCGGCACCGGACAACGCCGGCCCGCCGGGAGAGATATCGATCAGCGTGACATCCAGTTGACGTGACAGCGTACGGCTGAAATAGAGTTGCCGGTTAATTTCCCGGGCCAACTGGTTCTCTTTCCCCTGCTGCGTGTTGAGGAAAATAATGGCCTGTTTTTTCTGTCCGCCGCTGCTCTGAGCGGCGTCACTGCCGGACGGGAAGACACACGCCAGCAGTAACAGCGTACCGGGTATCACCGGCAATCGCGTAATAAATTTCATGTCGCTCCCTGCTTATCGTGCCAGCACGATATTACTGACCGTGATGGTCTCGGGTAAGGCTCCGCTACTACGTAACAATGCAGACAGGCTGCCCCGTGGTGCCGGAACACTGAGAGAGACCTGATAGAGTGGTACCCAGCGTCCGCGAATGCTTAGCGGAGAGAGCTGCAGATTTTCCGTCAGTGCCGGTGCATTGACCTCACATTTAGATTTACCTGCGCTGGTTTTCTGGTATTTATCGACCTGACGGGTCGTGGTCTCTTTGAAGCTGACGCTTTCTAACCGTACACACAGAGAGGACACCGTACTGTCCTGTGCCAGGAATTTTGCCAATGACGCCAGTTCCGTGACCTCATTGCTGCCGGGCGTTTCCTGCCCGTTGTATAACGTGCTGCGCTCACGGATAACAGCCGCCAGCGAGTAATTAATCCGTTCTGCTTTACTGCGGGCCATCAGCCAGAATCCGTAATCCATGGCGGCCACGGTGAGTACCGACAGAAAGACAAAAATAAATGCCGCCTCCACGACCACTGACCCCTGCGGGTTACGGAGAAATGCCCCTATGCGCTGTCTGTAATCCATATCATTCATTCCCTGATTCATATTCCTGGACATACAACAATTGCCGGGAGAGGTAATTATCCAGTGAATTAAACAGATTATTAACAGCGCTATTTCCGGCGAAAGTAAATAATAGCGGACGATAACGATAACGGACCGAATAAAGGGCCAGCGGAAAATTTCGTCCGTCCGTACTGTTACAGTTACCGTTCACCGCCGCGCTGACAGAATTGCAATAACGCACCGTCAGGGTGAAATTACTGGCATCAATAAACATATCCCAGAAACTGCTTTGCTGGCGGATATTGCTGGCAAAAACCTCTGTGTAATTACTGTCACTGCTTTCTGTGCGGGACGTTATCCTGGCAGCCTCTGATAAGGTGAGATCAATACTCGCGGAAACATAGACAAAACGGTTGACCTCAAAAAAGAGGAAGATAAAAAAGATAAAAATAATAAAGATAAAGGAGAACTCAATGGTGATCACTCCCTGCTCCGGTCTGACCCGCCGCCACAATGCCCTGATGCTTTTTTTCATCGTCCATCCTTTGACTGCGTCTGACAATAAAGTGAATCAAAAACTCTGGACCCGGAACAGATCCGCCACCAGCATGTCCGGGTTCTTCGCATAGTTGCCGCGTTTGATAATCTCTTTGGCGTAACGTAAATCCCCTGTTTTCGCCAGAGCAAAGGCCAGATTATGTTCCAGTTGCGGGTTATGGTAGCCCCGCAGATACACCGGCAGCAGCATCTGTACGGCCTCGTGGTAACGTTTCTGGACGATATAGACCATCGCGATATTGTTAACGACTGATTCTTCCTGAAAATAGGCGTTTCGCGCAGCATCAAAGCTCACCAGAGCACTTTTAAGGTCACCGTTTTCAGCCTGAATAACTCCCCGCAGGTTCAGCGCCTCCCCGCTGTGATTATCTTTATTCAGCGCCATGCCAACGAAATTCAGCGCTTCTTTATATTTTTTTAAGGAACTGAGATTTTTACTCTGCAGCAGATAGACTTTTGTCGCTGTATTTTTGCCCATCAGTTTATTCAGATGGTACAGCGAGGATTTATAATCCCCGGATAAATAATAATATTCTGCCAGTTGATAGCGGACCTCCGGCGAGTCATTGGTTTTCAGCGCTTGTTGCTTCAGACTGATAAGCCCCGAGTAATTTCGGGCTTTCAGCAGCAATTGTTCGTCACTCGAGCCTTCAGGCAGTGAGAAACGCTGCCCCCCGATGGTGGCTGATGGTTCACTGCATCCACTGACAAAACTCACCGCAATGGCGAAAAATACTGTTGTTATCCTTAACTTACCCATTGGACATCACCCTCATTACACCCGGCGCAGCGACAATCACCACGACAGGAAACATAAAAAACAGGATCAGCGGCACACTCATTTTGGCCCCGAGCTGACCGATTTTTTCTTCGGTCCCCAGCAGCTGAACTTCCCTGATCTCGCGCGCCAGTTCGATTAATTGCTCGTACATGGACGAACCGTAACGAATACTTTGCTGTAACATGGCACAAAACATCCGCGTTTCGGCGGAAGGTAATTCGCGGTAAAAATGGTCCAGAGCCACGCTCAGACCGCTGACCTCAGTACGCCTTACCAGCCTTGTCAGAAACGGGACAAAGTCAGGGTTAATCCCGTCCATTTTATCCGCCAGAAAACTGAAGGCCTGTTCGATGGTCATTCCGCACTGTACACTCACGGCCAGTAACTCGATCATCCACGGTAATTCTGCGCTAAGTGTTTTCAGCCGCCGTTTTACAAACATGGCGCGGGCCATACCGGGCAGAATAATGGTGGCAACCAGACTAAAAACGCCAGCCATCAGCCAGGATTCACGACTCAGTTCACTGCCACTGGCCCGGAAAACCACGACGATGATGCCAAAGGCCAGCACAGCCAGCAGAACTTTGCTCAGGATACTGCCATCCAGCCGGCGATAGAGATTGAGTAGCGGGTTATTCTGCTCAAGGACGGCTTCCGTATGATGATGCTCTTTAAGCTGCTGTATTTTCAGTCGGTGCGTCCCGGCATCCACCACCGTCATGGCTTTCTGCAGTTTATTCGAGCGATACTTCCGTTCACCGTAAACAGCGGCTACCAGAGCAATACCAGTAACAGCAATAAGTAATAACGGGCTTATCATCAGAGCTTCCTCATCAGAAATTTAATGACCATCAGTCCGAACAGTTCACTGCCAATCAGGTAATAGAGCAGTACTTTTCCCCGTTCATCGTGCAGCACAAACTCAAAATTTTCCGGACTGATAAATTTCAGCAGGATCAGAAAAATAAAGGGGATGGCCCCGGTGATCCGCGCGGACATCCGCATTTCTGAGGTCATGGACAGCATTTTCTTTTCCATAGCAATGCCGCTGCCAATTGAGCGCTGAAGTTTTGCCAGAACCTCTCTCAGACGGCCGCCACTGTTGATATTCAGCAGAATAGCGACAATGAAAAAATAATATTCCCGGTACGGATAGTGCTGCCAGGACTCCATAAATACCGTTTCCGCCGGTTCCCCAAGATTCAGCCGTCGTGAAAGTGTGCGAAACTCTCCTGCCAGAGCGTTATCGCGACTCTGGCTGTAATCGCTCATCGCCTGCAGAAATGTGCGCCCCGAGGAGATTGCCCCGTTAATGGTGGTCAGTGCTTCGCTAAAGTCAGCAGAAAACTGTTTCCTGCGCCGCTTTTTCAGCATGCCGTAGAACACGACAAAACACCCCACTCCGGCAACACCCGCGACCCAACTGCCAGGGAAACCAATATAGAGTCCGTTCAGTGTGGTGATCCCTGCCGCGGCCCCGGCCGGAAATGCCAGATGCTTCATCAGCATCACCGGACTTCCCGCATAAAATACCCGGTAAATCCCGGCAAGCTTTGTCAGCATAATGTGCTGCAGTCGGGACAGCAGGGACGCCTGCGTATTTTCGCTGTCTTTCTGGTTGATCAGGGATTGCAGTACCTGCCGTCTCTGTACCGAACGGGTTAACGCTTTTCGGGTTGACTGATTTCGCTGCAACACCAGCCATAACACCAGTACGGCGATAATCAGTGAGGCTAAAAACAGAACACTCATCGCTTACCCAAAAACTGTTTTCAGTAAAGTATCCAGCCCGTGTTCCCGTGCCCGGATCACAACACTGGAGCGTCCGGACAGGCCCGGCGTGGTAAAATGGCCCATCACTTTTCCCTGAACGCTGTCATCCACTTCAAAACTGAAAATGTCCTGCAGCACGATGGTGTCGCCTTCCAGCCCCATAATTTCGCTGATTTGAGTGATCTTTCTGGAACCGTCATGCAGACGGTTGGCCTGGATTATCAGGTTCACTGCGGAAGTAATATTGCGACGAATGGCTTCAATAGGCAGGCTAAGGTTGGCCATCATCACCATGTTTTCCAGACGGGCCACCGCATCACGCGGAGAGTTCGCATGCAGTGTTGTCATCGAACCGTCATGGCCGGTGTTCATCGCCTGCAGCATTTCAAAGGTTTCCCCCCCGCGACACTCCCCGACGATGATCCGATCCGGACGCATACGCAGGGTATTAATCATCAGATCCCGCATAGAGATTTGGCCGCTGTTCTCCGCCCCCGCCATGCGTGTTTCCAGGCGGACAACATGCTGCTGCTGCAACCGTAGCTCCGCGGCATCTTCCAGGGTAATAATGCGTTCATCACTATTAATATGCTGCGACAGGGCATTGAGTAAGGTCGTTTTACCGGAGCCGGTCCCCCCGGAGATGACTATATTGCTCTGGCAACGCACCGCGATAGAGAGGAAGTTAGCCATCTGTTCATTCATCGCGCCCCAGCTCACCAGATCCCTCAATGTGCGTGATACCTGGCTGAACTTACGTATGGAGATCGACGTCCCGTCCAGCGCAATGGGATTGATCACCACATTCAGCCTGCTGCCATCACTCATCCTGGCATCCACCAGCGGCTGGGATTCATCAACACGGCGGCCGACGCGACTGACCAGGCGCTTGGCAATCTCGGTCAGCTGCTGGTTATCAACAAACTTTTTACCGGTAAAGACCAGCTTCCCGCCCCGCTCCACAAAAATCTTATCCGGCCCGTTAACCAGAATGTCGCTCACCGATTCGTCTTCCATCAACTCGCGCAGGGGTCCGACCCCGAGAATTTCATCGGCCACGGCGGAGGCCAGCTCACGCGTCTCTTCCGCCGGCAGATACTGGTTCAGCTCAACACTCATCCGATGGACTGCCTGAGAGATCTCACGGATCAGTGCCGTACGATCGTCCATCAGCTTATCTATCTGATCCAGATCCAGCCGGGGCAGCACACTGCTTCGCAGACGGCGGGCCAGCGCTTCATATTTAGGGTTCATGATTAATCAGACTTCCTTGTCAGACGCTGTTTCAGCACGGATAACAGAGAGGGTTGAGTGACTTCTTTTTTCTTGCCCAGTAACAGATAGGTCATGCTTTCCAGTATCGGACGGAATTTGCCATTAACCTCCAGACTCAAAGAGGGATCACCGGCTTTCAGCATATAAGGGATAATAATGTCGGCTTGCTGACCGACAAGATCCCCCATTTCCCGGGCAATCACTTCGCCGTTAATCTTCGGATGATGCTGATTAAAACAGAGGTAAAGACGTTTAATACCGTTATTACTGTTCTGCAGGTGCGCATTCGCTTCGATAATCTTTTTGGCGATGCGGATAGAGGACAGATCCCGGTCGCAGATCAGCAGGACGCTGTCAGAATGAGTCAGTATATTTTCGATATTTTCATCAGAGGCGTTATACGCACTGAAATCAAAAACCACACACTGATGCCGGTCGTATAACGGATTATTAAAAAACCAGGCATGATTCGGTTCTTCGTACATGGCGAAGAAATTATTCTGCAGCAGCGTCACCTCATTACTGATGGCTACCCGGGAGATCAAATCCAGATTGCGGCTGCCACCGCAGCCCTGTACCAGTAAGGTCGGTGATTGCCTGATCCGCGCGATATTCTCTGCAATATGATAGCTCAGCCGCGAGGTACCAATCCCCCCTTTACAGCCGAGGATGGAGAAACGAATAGCGCTGTTTTGATCGCGAAATGGCTGTTTACCGGAGGCCAGTAATGCACCTATCGCATTAAGCTGAGACGGATAATGGCAATAACTGATCCCATGCTGCATAAAGCTGTCGGCCCGGGTCAGGGAGTCCTGTTTACCAATAGCAATCTGAATCGCACTACGGGAAATATGCAGTTCCAGCAAACCGGCGATCACTTCGACATCATCCTGTTCACTGACTTCAAAAATCACCACATCCACGTTGCCGGATTCTGTATATTTCTCAAGTTGTGAAACCGTCCCGGTGAACTGTCGTACCTCTCCGGTATTACGGATAGCCAATTGCTCGCAGACGCTATCCATCACCTCCGCATGGTCGGCTATCACCAGTACCCGATCAGCAGACTGAGCTGCCTGCTTTTCTGTATCCGAAAATAACAACATCAGACCTCCCTGTCGCTCAGTGACTACCTGCTGAATTTATTTCAGAGATACGGCGATTATTTTCAACCGCACAGCCCATGCGGGAGTCACTGTCGAAACGAAAATTACTTTCCTGCAACTGACACAGCGTATCACGCTCCCCCGGGCGGAGAAGTACGGTCACTATCCCCGGAGTGGTTCTGTTTTCACGGGCAGGTATTTTCTCTGACCGTATACTGTTTTCCGGCACGCCGGCCGTGATAAGACGTTGTTTCAGCTGGCCGACAATATCGTCGGCATCGTTCAGATACCATTGCAGAGAAATCGTACCCGACACGTAACGATGAAATGAGACGACTTCTGAGACCAGTATTTCCTGGTCAATATCACTGCGGCCCTGTAACGTAAAGCGATATCCCTCGCTCGCCATTACCCCGCAACTCCATAACGCGATTAACAGCAGGATCCCTTGCCGCATAACTGCCTCACTAGTAAATAAAACCACCCTGTTCAAGGAAACTGACAACATTTTTGCCGCCATTGTCACCGGAAAAACTATGAATATTGAAATACCGCTCCAGTAAGGTACTGCGTTGCCATGCCGGTAAGGTCACCTGAGAGGAAGACACCGGACGTACCAGATTGACCGTGGCCACCACCACTAATTCTGTTTTTTCGCGATGTGCCGAAGTCGAACGGAAAAATGCTCCCAGCACCGGAATGTCGCCGATAAAAGGTACCTTTTTCAGCACTTCCTGTTCGGATTCACTCAGCAGGCCAGCCAGTACAAAACTCTCACCATCCGCCAGCTCAATGGTGGTTCTGGCCTTACGGGATTTCAGTGTGGGTAAATAGTAGGATTCAGAGGTCGTAGTATTCTGGCTGTCAACATTGCTGACTTCCTGATAAATCATCAACCGGACTTTCTGACTGTTTTCCACCTTCGCGCCCAGCGTCATGCGAACACCAATTTCTTTATATTCGACACTGCTGCCATTTGAAGAACTGGTCACCACAGGAATTTCACCGCCGACCAGAAAATCTGCCGTCTCTCCTGACAGCACCGACAAATTAGGTTCGGCCAGTACCCTGGCGACCGATTCATTACCCAGTGCATGGATCATAGACGTCAGTTCAGAGGCATTAAATTTCAGCTTATTGAGTACAAAATTTCCGACACTGCTGGCTTGCCCCCACTCAATGCCGAGGCTATCACTGTAACTTTTATTGAGTTCGACCACGGATATTTTGACATTCACCTGATTGGCCTGAGGCAGACGCATCCGGTTCTGCAATTTCTTGTAGCTGACACGATTAAGTAGTGCGACATTGACACTCCCCAGGCTGTCCGTACTCATCTGTGTGGTGCCGGTGTCACTTTCCATACCCAGGGCCTCACCGACTATCTGATAAATAGCGTCGCGGCTTTCTTCATCCACAGCCACGCCTGACAATACGTAGCTTTCGCCGACTTTACGGAGTTCTATCGTGGATCCCGGGAACTGATCCTGGATCTGTGAGGCGAGTTTACCGACTAAAGGATCAACCACCACTTTGATCTTACGGGTGGCATCATTCTGGACTAACAGGATCTCACCGACACCATTCTGGATACCGTAAATCACGACTTCACGATCGCTTATCAGGTTGTAGTCCACGACTTCCGGGTCGGTGGTAAATACCGTGTCTATCACTGTATTCACTTTCAGCGTCCTGGCTCCGCCTTTTGAAAGATAAAGAGTTTCCGCAGTGACACTGAGCGGAAATAACAGGCAAAACATCAGTAAGCATTTCAACCACACTTTTCCGGCAATACCTGCGGAAAATCTGCTGTCGGGGCGTTTCATTGTGCTTTTCCTTGCATTTTACCGGGGGTGACCTTGGGTTGCTCTTCCTTAACAACCGGGAACAGCACCAGCTCATAATTATTCGTAACCAGAAATAACCGTTTCAGATCAGCCTGGCTGAGTTCGAGATCGACACTCAGTGAGCCTTTCCCCGTCGATTTATCATCAACCTCAATCAGCGACTGACGGGCCAGCAAAGAAGCACTGGCTTTTTCAGGCCGGCTGATCACCCGTCGTGCTTTAAAAATACGAAACATATTCAGCCCGGACTCACCGTTGAGCAGCGACTGACGGTGAGTACGCTGACTTCCCGGACGCTGAGCATCAAAACGGAGATACACATCCACCCTGTCTCCAGGCCGGAGATGCTGGATAGCGCCGGTATAGCGCTCGTAGATCAGCGCGCTGTAGCGGATCATATGTTTTCCGGGCTGCTGATTTATCGGGTCGATCAGGGTAATTTCCCCGGCAGAAAGACGTTCACCTGCCGCTTTATCCACCTGCAGAAAATATCCTACTGGCGAGTCCGGCATCTCTGTCTGGCCTGCCTCTGCCGTTATGCCAGCCTCTGCCGGCGGGCTTTTATGACGGGTAATATCATCGTCTGTCAGACGACTACCGGCACTCAGCGCCCGGGTGGTAACGAAATACGTTACCTGTTTCTGTGTTTCCTCAGTGTCAGCCGACGGTGAGCTGTCTCCGCTCATAAGCAAACCACTGACGCCAACCACAAGTAACAGAACCGCGATAATAACTAACAGTCTTTGATTCACTGTTCATCCTGTTTATCCCAAAAGGTGAAATAAATATCCGCAACTAATTGCAACCCCATAGGGTAATGTTATTTTATGACGACTCCCTGTCATCTTATGGAGCAATACTGTTACCAGGATCAACGGCAAACCCGACAGTGTGATGAGAAAAATGAATGCCGGTATGTCTGCACCGGGTAAAGACAGGCTCAGTGCGGCAATCAGTTTAATATCACCGGCCCCGATAATATTTGCCAGTACCAGTAATACACCTGTGACGAATATCATTAATGTCCAGATCAGATTAACCGGTTCAGGATGCGTTAATGTCGAAATAAAAGACAACAGTGCAATAATAATGACTGTCCTGTTTTTTATTTCCCTGAACATAATATCGGTATAACAGACACTGATCAGTAACAGCAGTATCATGGTCAGACACAGAGTATTTATCATCTGTTTTATTCACAGGATAAGGAGGGCAGACCTTCCCTCCTTATAATTAAAATTCAGTCGTTACTTGATAGTGCCATTAATATTATTGGATAGCGTATTAAATTTATCGGTTATCGCCTTGACGAAAGAACCATCGTCACTTCCGAAAACAGTCAATAACATCGCACTTACTGCAACGGCGATGACAGCATATTCTATGGCTGTTACGCCGTTCTCTTTACGCATCGCCTGGCAGATACGACGTCCGCCCTCACTGAGGGCCATCTGGACTTTCAGAGATAATGAAGTCAGTTGTTCAGTCATTAGTCATCATCCTTAACTTTGAAATATAAAAAACAATTAACATTTATTGTCGATATGACAATGCGGTTTTCAGCACTGTACGATGATAATACGTTGACAAAAATAATATTCAAGCGACAGGGAGTATTAATAAAAATGACAGTGTACCGATATTATCTGCAAACTGACACACAGCCTGATTTTCAGGCCTGACCGACAAAAACACCCATTTCATGTCGTGTATTTTTCTTATTTACCCCGTTCAGAAACGATACCAATGTAAATGTTTTAGCTGTTATCTTTACATGAAGTGATAATTATTCCTTTAGATATTCACCAATATATTTAACAAAGCAACAATAAAGAGTCCGAAAGCATCTCATCACGTTTAATTTATGTTGCGACAATTTATAATGTTATGCTATGAATGTCAGAATTAATCTCTTAATTCAGTACCATTCATAGGGAACATGTATCGATGCTGACTAAACAGACAATAAAACAACAGATGATTGATGACATCAGTCAGATGATAATTATTGGCACATTAAAAAAAGGAGATTTCCTGCCTTCTATTCGTACCATGGGCACCCGGTACAAAGTTTCGCGAGGCACTGTATTACTGGTCTATAAGACGCTGGAATCTCTGGGCTATATCCAGGGGCATGAACGCAGCGGCTATCTGGTGACTGGCGGGTTCCTGCCTGCGGCTTCAGAGTCTAAGCCGGTCAGAAATCCCTCAGTAGCTACGGAAAAATATCCGGAAGAAAAAAAAAAGACACTGGAATTTTCTCAGTGGTTGGGATGCAGCAACCGCGTGCAGTTACCCAAACACTTTATCCGTCGCTGGTTTGAAGAGAGCGGGACGCTTTCACACCCCACGAACGGTGAATTGTCAGATAAAAATGATCAGTCGCTGAAAAAAAATCTCTGCCGGTTTATACGAATTTCCCGCGGAGTCACCCTGCAGCCGGAGCATCTTTTTCTGCTACCGGGGCTACAGGAAGCCTTGTTACTGATAGCGAAAAGTATCGCGGTAATTCGCCAGCAACCGGTACTGCTGATTGAAGACCCCTGCCCGCCAAATATTCGTGAATTATTCGAGTGTTTAGATTTCACCGTCATTCCCATTGGCGTCGATAGTGAGGGCATTCGGGTGGAAGACTTTCCGGATAGCGGCGCTGATCTTATCTTTACCTCACCGGCACACCAGTTTCCGATGGCTATCCCTTTGGGTGAGTCCCGACGTAAAATGCTCAATGAATGGGCCTCCCGTCATGACTCTCTGATCATCGAAAATGACAGTTTTGCCATGCTGGGGTTCGGTCAGTCAGTGATCCCGACACTCAGTCATCGTTATCCGAATCCGCGGATTATTTATCTTACCCAGCTTTCGGAACTGACCGGCAGCGGAATGAATGTCAGCTGTATTGTTGCCCCTCAGCCATTGATGCAGCCCCTCCGGACGCTGGCTCCATTGCTGGTCAGTGATATCCATCCTCTGACCCGGTCGTTACTCAGCGCATTTCTGGAATCCAGCCGTTTTATGAAATATCTGACCAGTAGTATGCAGTCTAGACGCCAGAAGGCTGCGCTGGCTCTGGGCGGGTTACAGTATCTGCCGGAACCTTGCTGTCACGGACAGGAAAATGCCAGTTTCTACACCTTTCACGCTGATATCAATGAACTGCCTGAAGGACTTCTCGATCGCTATTTTTTTCCGGTGAATCTGTTCCGTCATCCGTCAAGAGCAGGTATGTACAGCAATAACACTCTGGTTTATCCGTTTGGTTTACTGAGCTGTAATGAAATAGAAAAAATCAATTATCAGCTACGCCTGTCGCAGCAACGTTCAGTCACTGCCGGATAACGAGGCACTCCCTGTTTGCAGGTATAAAAAAAGCCCCTCCGGTCTGCCGGAGGGGCTATTCAACGAAGATAAGGAAAAGGCTTATGCCTGACCTTTGATCTCTTTACGGCCGTTAAACTGCGCTTTATGGCCCAGAGCTTCTTCGATACGGATCAGCTGGTTGTATTTCGCAACACGGTCAGAACGGCTCATTGAACCGGTTTTGATTTGACCAGCCGCAGTCCCTACCGCCAGGTCAGCAATAGTCGCATCTTCAGTTTCACCGGAACGGTGTGAAATGACCGCGGTGTAGCCGGCATCTTTTGCCATCTTAATGGCAGCCAGCGTTTCGGTCAGTGAACCAATCTGGTTGAATTTAATCAGGATGGAGTTAGCGATACCTTTTTCGATACCTTCCTTCAGGATTTTGGTGTTGGTCACGAACAGGTCATCACCCACCAGTTGCAGCTTATCGCCCAGAACTTTAGTCTGGTAAGCAAAACCATCCCAGTCAGATTCGTTCAGACCATCTTCGATGGAAACGATAGGATACTGCTGAGTCAGTTCTTCCAGGTAATGGGTGAATTCCTGAGAGGTAAAGGTTTTACCTTCGCCTTTCAGTTCATAGTTACCGGTTTCTTTGTTATAAAACTCAGAAGCCGCACAGTCCATCGCCAGAGTGACGTCTTTACCTAACTCATAACCTGCCGCTTTAACCGCTTCAGCGATAACCGCCAGCGCTTCAGCATTGGATGCCAGGTTAGGGGCATAACCGCCTTCGTCACCGACTGCAGTATTCAGGCCTTTCGCCTTGAGTACTTTCGCCAGGTGATGGAAAACTTCAGAACCGATGCGGATAGCTTCTTTGATGCTGGAAGCACCTACCGGCTGGATCATGAATTCCTGAATATCGACGTTATTGTCCGCGTGCTCACCACCGTTGATGATGTTCATCATAGGCAGTGGCATAGAAAACTTGCCGGCAGTACCGTTCAGTTCAGCAATGTGAGCGTAAAGAGGCAGGCCTTTAGACGCTGCAGCCGCTTTTGCCGCTGCCAGAGAAACGGCCAGAATCGCGTTAGCACCGAATTTAGATTTATTTTCGGTACCGTCCAGATCGATCATAATTTTATCGATATTGGCCTGGTCTTTCGCATCTTTACCTGTGACTGCTTCAGCAATGGGTCCGTTAACAGCCGCAACTGCTTTCGTGACACCTTTGCCCAGGAAACGAGATTTATCGCCATCACGCAGTTCCAGTGCTTCACGGGACCCCGTAGAAGCGCCTGACGGTGCAGCTGCCAGTCCAACGAAACCACCTTCCAGATGTACTTCTGCTTCAACAGTCGGGTTACCACGTGAGTCGATAATTTCGCGACCGATGACTTTTACGATTTTGGACATTCGTTTTTCCTCAGTACAAGTTAAGCTAAAACTTCTTAATCCTAAGACAAGCAACGCGCGAAAAGTTCGCGCGTTGCAGTGATAAGCTTACTTCGCCAGACTTTTCTGATGCTCAACCGATGCTTTGACAAATCCTGAGAACAACGGGTGACCATCACGCGGGGTCGAGGTAAATTCAGGATGGAACTGGCAGGCCACAAACCACGGATGGTTAGGGTTTTCAATAATTTCTACCAGCTGGTCATCTCCGGAACGACCCGCAATCCGCAAACCTGCCGCCTCGATAGGCTTCAGTAACAGATTATTCACTTCATAGCGATGACGATGACGTTCAACAATCGTTGATGTCCCATACATCTGACGCACCAGGCTGTCATCAGACAACTGGCAGGCCTGGCTTCCCAGACGCATGGTGCCGCCAAGATCGCTCTTTTCATCACGCACTTCAACACGACCTTCTTCATCGCGCCATTCAGTGATCAATGCAACCACCGGCGATTTACAGTTCGGGTCAAATTCCGTTGAGCTTGCCCCGGTCATACCGGCAACATTACGCGCAAACTCAATTAACGCAATCTGCATACCGAGGCAAATCCCCAGATAAGGGATTTTATTCTCACGGGCATACTGAGCTGCAAGAATTTTGCCTTCGATACCCCGGGTACCAAAACCGCCAGGGATCAGGATAGCATCCAGTCCGTTGAGTAACTCAACACCACGGGTTTCGATATCCTGAGAATCAATCAGTTTGATATTCACTGTGACGCGGTTTTTCAGACCCGCGTGTTTCAATGCTTCAATCACTGATTTGTAAGCATCCGGCAGTTCTACATATTTACCGACCATACCGATAGTGACTTCGCCACCCGGATTGGCTTCTTCATAAATGACCTGTTCCCATTCGGAAAGGTCAGCCTGCGGTGCATTCAGATTAAAACGCTTACAGATAAAGTCGTCCAGGCCCTGAGACTTCAGCAGTCCCGGGATTTTATAAATAGAATCGACATCTTTCAGTGAGATAACCGCTTTCTCTGCCACGTTACAGAACAGCGCAATCTTAGCGCGTTCGTTGGCTGGGACGGCACGATCTGAACGACAAATCAGTACGTCCGGCTGAATACCAATCGACAGCAGTTCTTTTACGGAGTGCTGAGTCGGTTTGGTTTTCACTTCACCGGCCGCCGCCATATAAGGAACCAGCGTCAGGTGCATGTACAGGGTATGTTCACGACCCACATCGACCGCCATCTGACGAATGGCTTCCAGGAATGGCAGTGATTCAATATCACCGACGGTTCCGCCGATTTCAACCAGTACCACATCATGGCCTTCGCCGCCTTCAATAATGCGCTCTTTGATGGCATTAGTGATGTGCGGGATCACCTGAATGGTCGCCCCCAGGTAGTCACCGCGACGTTCTTTACGCAGAACTTCAGAGTAAATACGTCCGGTAGTAAAGTTATTACGGCGTGACATACGGGTACGGATAAAACGCTCGTAATGCCCTAAGTCAAGATCCGTTTCTGCACCATCATCAGTGACAAATACTTCACCATGCTGAGTCGGGCTCATGGTGCCTGGATCGACGTTAATATAAGGGTCGAGCTTCATAATGGTCACTTTCAGACCACGAGCTTCAAGAATAGCTGCCAGGGAGGCTGCAGCAATGCCTTTACCCAGAGAGGATACGACCCCGCCGGTCACAAAAATATAGTTCGTTGTCATGCTGAACCTGAGAGTTAAGGTTTAAAGACGGTGGAATCACCAGGACGGGAAAACAGTATACCCGAAAGCCGCATCCGCCACAATTGATGATTCATTGACTCTTCACTCTGCGTAACCGACACTTTACGGCAAACTCTCGCCGCTATACTTGATTTTCATCACAATTTTGTGGGTTTTTCGCAAAAAGCTGAAACGAGTTAGCCTGCTGAATAAAAGTTATTTATCACTTTCTGATGGCGGATTGATGACGGACGGAGTAAAAACTGCGCGACTTAACACCGCAGGCTGAAGCAACCGCTCTGCCGGAAGGTTATCCACGCGGAACCGGGCCGGCCGCCGGGATCACAGAAAGCCCGCTCACCGGATAGCGCATCTTCTGGCCACGGAAAAGTCAGCCGGGAAAATCAGAGGCGTTGTGCAGAGGGTTGCCTGTTAAATAGTCTCAGGATTTTTCCTGCTGTTTTACCTGCTGCCAGGCCGCTTCCATCTGCTCCAGGGTTGCCCCCGGCATCGTCAGTCCTTGTGCTGCAATAATGCTTTCGACCTGACGAAACCGTTTTTCGAATTTATCATTCGCTTTTTGTAACGCCGTCTCGGCTTTACTGCCAAGATGACGGGAAAGGTTAACCGTGGCGAACAGCAGGTCCCCTATTTCCTCCTCCAGCCGCTGCGGGTTAATCTCATCGCGGCTGGCCTCTTCCATCACCTCAGCAATTTCTTCATGCACTTTGTCCAGTACCGGCCCGGTTTCATTCCAGTCAAAACCGACATTGCTGCAACGTTTCTGGATTTTATAGGCCCGCATCAGGGCTGGCATTGCCCGGGGAATATCATCCAGCGCGGAATGCTGCGACTTATCCTGTCGCTCCTGCTGTTTCAGCGCTTCCCAGTGCTGATTGATATCTTTCACCTGTTTATCCTGCGGTGAGGCAAAGATATGCGGGTGCCTGCGTTCCAGTTTACTGCTGATGCTCTGACAGATATCGCTGAAATCAAACAGATTCTGTTCCTGAGCCATTTGTGCATAGAACACGACCTGGAACAGCAAATCGCCCAGTTCTTCCCGCAGTTCAGTGAAGTCCCCACGCTGAATCGCATCAATCACTTCATACGTTTCTTCTAAGGTATACGGGGCAATGGAGGCAAACGTCTGCTGTTTATCCCACGGACAACCGTGTTGCGGGTCACGTAATTGCTGCATAAGGCTCAGCAAATGCTGTAATGAGGATTCTGATGTGTTCATGGCATTCTCAACGAAGGAGGGCAAAACCATCCCCGGTCAGCCAGAGGCTGACCGGGGATCGGAGGCCGGTTAATGACGGCGTTTGGCATCGATAATGTCAGGCACCTGATTCAGACGGGCAATAATACGGCCCAATACCTGCTGATTATAAATTTCGATATCCATGTCGATGGTGGCGAGCTGTTTTTTCGTATCGCTGTGGCTGGAAACCCCCAGTACATTCACCTTTTCATTGGCCAGAATGGTCGTAATATCACGCAGCAGACCGCTGCGATCATTGGCAATGACCCTCACCACCAGTGAATATCCGCTGGAATAGCTCTCACCCCAGACGGCATCGACAATACGTTCCGGCGCATGATTCGTCAGCTCCGCCAGCTGATCACAATCGGCCCGGTGGATAGAGATCCCCCGCCCCTGGGTAATGAAGCCGACGATATCGTCCCCCGGGATAGGCTGACAGCAACGGGCAATATGGTGCATCAGATTACCGACGCCCTCGACCACCACGCGGCCACTCTCTTTTCCGGCATTGTGATTACTGTGTGATTTCTGAGTCAACTGACGCAGGGCTTCCCTGTCTTCTTCCTCGGCTGTCGGTTTATTCAGCTTGCCCTGCAGATAGTTCACCATCTGGTTAAGCCGGATGTCACCGCCACCAATGGCCGCCAGGATTTCATCCATAGAGGTCATGTTATAACGCGGCAACAGCAACTTTTCCGCCTCTTTCAGGCTGATATCCAGATGGCTCAGTTCACTGTCCAGAATCTGCCGTCCGGCCAGGATATTTTTATCGCGATCCTGTTTACGGAACCAGGCATGCACTTTGGCACGGCCACGGCTGGTAGTAATATACCCGAGGTTCGGATTCAGCCAGTCCCTGCTTGGGTTCGGCTGTTTCTGGGTAATCACTTCAACCTGATCACCCATCTGTAACTGATAGGTGAAAGGCACAATCCGTCCGCTGATTTTGGCACCGATACAGCGATGTCCGATATCACTGTGGATATGGTAGGCAAAATCCAGCGGTGTCGAGCCGGCAGGCAGGTCGATGACATCCCCTTTCGGCGTAAACACATACACCCGGTCGTCAAACACCTGACTGCGGACTTCCTCGAGCATTTCACCGCTGTCAGCCATTTCTTCCTGCCAGGCGATCAGTTTACGCAACCAGGCAATACGCTCTTCGTGACCCGCCGCACCACGGGTATTGCTGATGCCCGGACCTTCTTTATATTTCCAATGCGCAGCGACCCCCAGTTCAGCATCTTCATGCATCTGCCGGGTACGGATTTGTATTTCGACCGTTTGCCCGCGAGGCCCCAGGACCACGGTGTGGATAGACTGGTAGCCGTTAGGTTTAGGGTTGGCGACATAGTCGTCAAACTCACTGGGCAGGTGCCGGTAAAGAGTATGCACGATACCCAATGCGCCATAACAGTCCTGCAGGCGGTCAGCCACTATCCGCACGGCACGTACATCAAACAACTCATCAAAAGACAGGGCTTTCTTTTGCATCTTGCGCCAGATGCTATAGATATGTTTCGGCCGCCCATAGACTTCAGCCCTGACGCCTTCCCGGGCCATTTCCTGACGCAGATTATCGACGAAATTTTCGATATATTGTTCGCGATCGACCCGCCGCTCATGCAGCAATTTAGCGATACGCTTATATTCTTCCGGGTGCAGATAGCGGAAACAGTAATCTTCCAGTTCCCATTTTAACTGACCGATCCCCAGGCGGTTTGCCAGCGGCGCATAGATATTGGTGCTCTCTTTCGCCGCCAGAACTCGTTCATCTTCCGGCGCATCTTTCATTTCGCGCAGATGGGCGACCCGCTCTGCCAGCTTGATCACCACACAACGGAAGTCTTCAACCATCGCCAGCAACATGCGGCGGACATTATCCACCTGCTCAGAGGCCATTGAATCGTTATGGGTCGCTTTCAACTGGCGGATGGCATCCATATCCCGGACACCATGCACCAGCGAAACAATTTCCCTGCCAAACCGCTCTTCCAGTTGCTCTTCGGTGACCACCTCTTCGTTAGCCAGCGGGAACAGCAACGCAGCGCGCAGTGTATCGTTGTCCATACTGAGTTCGGTCAGTATTTCGACCATCTCGATACCACGCCACAGTAACATCGGCTGAAGAGGATGGTGACGGGTCCCGGTTTCGCAATAACGCCAGCAGTCCGCCAGTCGCTGACAGGATTGCTCATTGGCGATCCCCAGACTGGCAATCCACTGTTCGAGGGCAAATTCCCCTGCCGTATTCATATGCGCACTTCTTACCGCAACCATAACTTCTCCTGCATGACGGCCTGCCTGGCCGTTTAGGTTCTGCTGAACAGCACCATGGATTCCAGATGACTGGTATGAGGGAACATATCCAGCATCGTCACCCGTTCCGCAATATAGCCTGCTGCCATCAACGGCTCACTGTCACGAGCCAGAGTGGCGGGATTACAGGACACATACACTATACGTTGTGGTGCCAGCGCAATGATATGCGCCATTATTCCGGCGGCACCGGCCCTTGCCGGATCGAGCAAAACTTTGGTGAACCCCTGCGATGCCCAGGGTTGTCCTGTCACATCCTGTTCCAGATCGTGCCGGTAGAACGTGACATTATGTAAATCATTATCCTGCGCATTATACGCAGCCTGCTGAACTAATGTTGCTACCCCTTCAACACCGACAACATTCTCAACATACTGCCCGACAGGCAGGGTGAAGTTCCCCATTCCGCAAAACAGGTCCAGCACCCGGTCGCCGGGCTGCAATGCCAGCCAGTCGATGGCCGTAGTCACCATTTGCTGATTCACCTTGTCATTGACCTGGATGAAATCCTGCGGACTGAAAGAAAGCTTCAGGTTATGCGACTGATAATAAGGCATTTCTCCGCAAATGTGTTGCAGTGTGTTGTTGTCCGGTGCAAGAAACAACATTAACTGATGGCTTTGCGAAAATCGTTCCAGTTTTTCTTTATCTGCCACAGAAAAGGGTTTCAGATGGCGTAAAACCAGCACCACACCATTATCTGCCTGTACCAGCTCGGCATGTCCGAGATCCCGCGCACCCTGTAATCCGCTTAAACACTGTCTCAGTTCGGGCAGCAAACGCTCCAGGGGTTGCACCATAACAGGGCATTGACGGATATTCACAATCTCGCTGCTGCCACTTTTACGAAACCCCATCTCCAGCCGCTGCTGTTTATTATCCCAGCGCAGGCTCAGCCGGGCACGTCGCCGGTAATGCCAGCTGTCTCCGCGGATCACCTGTTCCACGTTCAACGGTTGCGAACTGTTGTGATTCAGCATTCTTTCCAGTGCATTCTTTTTACTTTGCTGCTGGAGTGCCTCACTGACGTGCTGCTGCTGGCAGCCCCCACATTCACCATAATGAGGACAACGTGCAACCACCCGGTCAGGACTTTGCGTGAGGAGTCGGGTTGCTTTACCGCGGGAATAGTGACGTTTATCTTCCTGCACTATCACCTGCACTTTTTCTCCGGGCAGTGCACCGCTGACAAACAGGGCTTTTCCCTGATAACGCGCCACGCCCTGACCAAACGGGTCAAGCTCATCAATCGTTACCGTGAGTTCTTTGCGGGGCTTCGCGCGCCTGGCAGCGGAATAAAATTGCACCATCAGTAATGTGTTCTCTTAATATGGCAGATTATCAGAGGCATGCCGGGGATCCCGGCAACAGAATGTATTTTACCCGTTCCGTAAAATTCTGCAGATAATGATACGGAAAAACAGGCGAAATGTAGCGTAAAAAAGACAAATACATTAACAAATCTTTCCACTTGTCGTCAGCCCTGCCTGCCGGGAAAAGGTCATATTACCAGGGATAATCATGAAAAGCTGAGTATTGCCGGTCTCTGAAACCGCCGGCATGGCAGATTGCCTGAAATGCATCGGTGGCTGACAGAAACAGCGTCGTCACCGGAAAGAGTGGCAGAAAAGAGCTCTTTCTGCCTTGCGGAAGGTCGGGCGCATAAACGCGGGCAGGAAAGGCTCTCCTGCCCGCATTTATGCAGACTACAATAAGGTTATCCAGTGTTCTACCCAGGGTAATGCCACCTCTTCGGGTACCGGGTGCTCCTGCGCATCAATCAACAGGATCTCACCAATACGCTGTGCCTGGTGCTCCTGCAACAACTGATCAAAAGCCTGACCGGCCCCGCAATACTCCTGATAACTGCTGTCCCCCAATGCAATCAGCCCGTAACGTACTGTTGGCTGGTAACCGCACTGGTCTTTCATATCGCTATAGAGCCTGGCGATAGTGTCCGGAAAATCGCCCTGCCCGGTCGTGGAGGTAATAATTAACCGGATTTGCAGGCTTTCATCCAGCCACTGACTGAGTTCAGGTTCTTCATACAGGTGAACCTGGTGTCCGGCGGCTTCCAGCAATGGCTGAGCTTCTTCGGCTATAAGCTGTGAATTGCCATACACGGTGCCGATAAAAATTCCGATACTGGCCATTACTGCTCCTCCGTCGCTGGCGGGTCTGTCAACAGGGCGGACCGGGGTAAGTCCGGTAACTGCGCCTGCCAGTCAAAATGGTCAAAGGCCGTTTGCCAGACCGTATCCAGACTTGCATGCAGGCGTAATGGCTCCCCGGTCACCGGATGCGTTAGCATCAGCCGGGAGGCGTGTAACATCAGTCGCTGACATCCGAAATGTTCGGCGGCACCGCGATTCTGACGTAAATCCCCGTGATTAGTATCACCGATAATAGGATGCCGCAGGTGCGACATATGGCGACGCAATTGGTGCTTACGACCGGTTTGCGGAGTGAGTTCCACCAGAGTGTAACGACAGGTGGAATAGCGCCCGATAGGCACCGGCATTTCAACCTGTGCCAGTGGCTGATAACGAGTCAGAGCAGACTGAGGTTCGGTAGGTGCGGCAGAATGTTTATCTGCAATCTTATCCCGCTCTTCCATCAACGGATAGTCCAGTACCCCTGCCTCTGTCAGCCAGCCACGTACGATGGCATGATAGGTTTTTTCCAGCTGATGCTGTTCGAACTGTTGTGATAACAGCCGTGCAACCTCGGAAGATAATGCGAAGATCAACACCCCGGACGTCGGGCGGTCGAGACGATGGACAGTAAAAACATGCTGGCCTATCTGGTCGCGCAATGTCTGCATGACGAAAGTGGTTTCATGCCGATCCAGCCAGCTGCGGTGGACAAGCATACCTGCGGGCTTGTTGACGGCAACCAGCCACTGATCCTGATAAATAATTTCAAGCATTAAGGTGTTTCTTGTTCAAAAAGACCATCAAGTTGCCTTAAGGTCAGTAACAATACCGGACGTACGCTGAGCTGAGGCTCCAGCGCCATTTCAAAATAAGGGGCGATGGCCAGTTTTTCAGGTAACCCGGCTCCGGCATCGATAATCGCCGTCATACGGGGAATGAAAATCCACTGTAACCATTCCAGAGGATGCAGGGTATCCAGGCTGAAGGGCTGGTCGCTTTGCAACGCGCTCTCTGCTGGCGCCGTTTCCTGCCATAGCTCATGGTCCCGTAAGATCTGTTCAAGTTGCGACAGTCGCTGCAGGACAATATATTGCTCAGCCACCGGTATTCTCCTATTCCTGATAAAAACCGCGCCAGCATATCATTACACAGGGGAAAAGTGATGAGCATAAAAAAGGGAGTACTGTAAAAATACAGTACTCCCAGTCTGTTCGCAGCAATCCGGCTACAATCGTGCTCCCTGCGTTCATTGAGCTTTATCAGTATCCGCCTGGTCATCCTGACCGGACTTTCTGGCTCAATGCGTCACTGTCTATCCCCGACAGTAACTTCCCTCCTGCGGAGGGGGGTTTAGCTCAGGCAGAGCAGGTTACTTCATCCTGAAACAACCTTACGGTATCTGACATCCATAACAGATACCACCATCCCTGGGTTGCTTTCATCCTGAAAACAAGTAACTTCCCCGGCCTCCTGCCAGTAGGTGCCATTCTGTCAGAGTCACCATTTTCCGCAACGAGATTTTTACAGTAAAAATCTTAATTAGCGTTATAATTCAATATCCTTTAAAGTAACCTTATGAAATAGGAAGGCTTTATATAAAGAGTCATACCAGGTTAAAAACACTATTTATTGATCTGAATCAAGTTAACAATTGCCTTCTATTACACAAATATCAGGATTACCGGTTATTTCGTAACAATACCTTCGGATTTATTAATAAAATCAGCCAGTGACGGTGCCAGTGTTTCACGTTTTTTGGTTCCAAGTGATTCCAGGATAACTTCACCGCTCAGGTTACAGACCGAAATAATTTCGGTGTCGTGATCGGTAGCGGCAATAAACAGCGTCGGACTCTGCTTCAGCCGACGTTTCATCACCAGGTGTCCGATTAAATTCTCCTGCACCCGACTAAAATCCTCTTCATTCCAGACCTGTAATAACGTCATCACACGCCCCTGCCAAACGGCCTGCATATCCGCCGCGAACTGAGCGGTATACCAGGCGACAACGGCAGGCTGGATCACAATATCCAGCGCACGCTCTACCGCTTCCAGCGTCGCCGGTAACGTAAACGGCCGGGGTTGCCAGAACACTCCCTGCTCGTCACTGTACTCAACACAGGGAGAATCGATTCCCGCGAGTGCTTCACTCAGCGGAAAATGGCCGGTTTGCTGCTGCCAGTTCTCACAATAGCGGCGGGTAAAGGCGTGTAAAGCATCTAAGGTTTGCTGCATCATTCATTTTCTCACTTCTGATCGGGTACACTGAGCACAACGTTTACTTTATCCGTGGTACTTTCATGACTCATTATGACCAACATCAGGCCCTGGAAGGTCTGACCCTGGGGAAAAAAACTTCCTACACTGAACACTATGCTCCGGAGTTATTACAACCGGTCCCGCGAAGCCTCAACCGTGACGGGTTGGGTTTACAGGAAGGTAACCTGCCCTTTCATGGCGAAGACCTCTGGACATTGTACGAACTCTCCTGGCTGAATGACCAGGGCGTTCCGCGCGTTGCTATCGGCTACGTGGCTCTCTGCGCCACCAGCCGTAATCTGATTGAATCGAAAAGTTTTAAACTCTATCTGAATAGTTTCAATCAGACAAAATTTGCAGATACTGAAACCGTCAGAGCCACGCTTGAAAAAGATCTCAGCGCTTGTGCCGGCGGAAAAGTCACAGTGACACTCTCCAGCCTCAGTGAGGCGGAAGGACAGCCGGTCGGCCATTTCGCCGGAGAGTGCATCGACGACCTGCCGATCACTGTCGATAATTACAGCTTTGATAATAATCTGCTGCAAGACGCCACCACATCCGACATCGTCGAAGAGACGCTGGTCAGCCATCTTCTGAAATCCAACTGTCTGATCACTCAACAGCCTGACTGGGGCTCTGTGATGATCCGCTATCGCGGTCCACGGATAGAGCGTGAAGCACTGCTACGTTACCTGCTCTCTTTCCGCCAGCATAATGAATTCCACGAACAGTGTGTTGAGCGCATTTTCAATGACCTGATGCAGTTTTGCCAGCCGGAACAACTGACCGTCTATGCCCGTTACACACGCAGAGGTGGCCTGGACATTAATCCGTGGCGCAGTAACGTGGCATTCGAAGCCCCTGTCGCCCGACTGGCCCGTCAGTAAACTCCGTAACTCCCCGTAATCATCACAGGAAATAACTACTTATCACTTGTGAAAATCCGTACGCCAGCGATACTCTGAAGCACCGGCCAGATAAAAACAGGGCCGGACAGGGAGCCGGCGTCACGGTAAATGATTTTACAGCCGCTGTGTGATGCAGCAGTTCCCCGCGGGGAGTAAGGAGTTCTCTTGATTACACATATCAGCCCTCTTGGGGCTATGGATCTGCTTTCACAACTGGAAGTAGATATGCTGAAAAGAACCGCCAGCAGTGACCTGTATCAGTTATTCCGCAACTGCTCACTGGCGGTGCTCAATTCCGGCAGCCTGACGGATAATAGTCAGCAACTGCTGTCACAGTTTACAGACTTCGATATTAACGTATTGCGTCGCGAGCGCGGCGTAAAACTGGAGCTGATTAATCCGCCGGAAAATGCCTTTGTCGACGGTCAGATCATCCGCTCCCTGCAGGCGAACTTATTTGCCGTGTTACGGGATATCCTGTTCGTCACCGGTCAGCTGAATCATTCGGCACGTTTTCGTGAACCTAACCCGAAAGATTCGGCCTACATCACCAATATGGTGTTTTCAATTTTGCGTAATGCCCGTGCTCTGCATGTGGGTGAGTTACCGAATACGGTGGTGTGCTGGGGAGGGCATTCAGTAAACCCTGTGGAATACCAGTATTGCCGGGATGTCGGAACGCAGTTAGGTCTGCGTGAACTTAATATTTGTACCGGCTGTGGCCCGGGCGTGATGGAAGCGCCGATGAAAGGTGCCGCTGTCGGCCACGCACAGCAGCGCTACCGTGAAGGACGTTTTATCGGCATGACCGAACCGTCGATTATCGCTGCTGAACCACCGAACCCGCTGGTTAATGAACTGATTATCATGCCGGATATCGAAAAACGGCTGGAAGCCTTCGTCCGTATCGCGCACGGGATCATTATCTTCCCGGGAGGCGTCGGGACGGCCGAAGAACTACTCTATCTGCTGGGCATTATGATGCATCCGCACAACCAGCAGCAGGTTCTGCCGCTGATACTGACCGGGCCGAAAGAAAGTGAAGACTATTTCCGTGTGCTGGATGATTTTATTATCAATACCCTGGGCGAGGCGGCCACCCGTCATTACCGGATTATTATTGATGATGCCCATGCGGTAGCAAAAACCATGAAGCAGGCGATGCCCGCCGTGAAAGAGTACCGCCGTCAGACCGGCGATGCGTACAGTTTTAACTGGTCACTGCGTATCGAACCGGAACTGCAACTGCCGTTCCAGCCGACCCATGCCAATATGTCAGCCCTTAACCTGAACCAGGATCAGCCGAAAGAGAAACTGGCCGCAGATTTGCGCCGGATGTTCTCAGGGATCGTGGCAGGAAATGTGAAAGACATCGGGATCCGCGAAATCCGGGCCCACGGACCGTTTAAAATTCATGGTGATGCCGATATCATGCACCGCATGGATGAAATGTTACAGGGGTTCGTCGCTCAACACCGGATGAAACTCCCGGGCAGTGCGTATGTCCCTTGCTACGAAATCATCAGGTAGCCTCTCTGTTTACCGGCCAGCCGCCGGTAAGCAGCTTCTGTTTTTACTTTACGCAGTTTTCAGCGTTTATATTCTCCGGCAATTATGACTTATCATCTACTGATCATCGATGCACTGAACCTCATTCGCCGAATCCATGCGGTTCAGGGTAATCAGTGTCTGACCGGCACCCGTGCCGCCCTGCGCCAGTTACTGCAACACACCCAGCCCACCCATGTGGTCGGCGTATTTGATAACCCGCATCAGCGTGAAGGCTGGCGACACCAGGTACTGAGTGAATATAAAGCCGGTCGTCCGGAGATGCCGGAAGAGTTGCGCCTGCTGATGCCAGCCCTGCATCAGGTATTTGCTGAAAGCGGTATTCATTGCTGGCATGCCACCGACGATGAGGCCGATGACCTGGCCGCTACCCTGGCCTGTAAAATGGCGCAGGCTGGCCAGCAAGCCACCATTGTGTCGACAGACAAAGGTTACTGCCAGTTGCTGGTGCCCGAAATTCGCTTACGTGACTACTTTCAGAAACGCTGGCTGGATGTGCCTTTTATCCGCCAGCAATACGGTGTCTCCCCCGGACAATTGCCGGATTACTGGGGGCTTTGCGGTATCGCAGGGAGCAAAATTCCCGGTGTGGCTGGGATAGGGCCAAAGAGTGCGGCAGAGCTTATCCGCCGTTTTGATAATCTGGAGACGCTTTTTCAGCAACTGGATCAGGTAGAAGAAAAGTGGCGTAAGAAATTACAGGGCGCGCAGGAAATTGCGCTGATCTCCAGACAGGTTGCCCGACTGGCAACCTGTCTGGATTTACAGGGAAACCTGAAAAGCCTGCGTTATCTGCCCGCGACGGGCAGGTAACGCAGTTTATTCGCGTTCGTCTCGACGTCCTGGCGCGGCTCCCCAGATACGACGAACATGGACGGTGATCTCTTCGCGATCGTGGTAGAGGTGACGCGCCTGGATCTGTGCATTGATCCCCCCGGCCTGCAGCGATTCCGCGATCATTTGCAGGTTCTGAGTGACTTCTTCATAGCGTTTTTTCATCGGCAGTTTCAGGTTAAAAATGGCTTCCCTGCACCAGCCATTGATCAGCCATTCTGTCATCAGTGCCGCGACTCTGACCGGTTTTTCCACCATATCGCAGACAAGCCAGGTCACATTCGATTTTGCCGGACGGAATTTAAAGCCATCCTCGCGGCAATGGATCACCTGTCCGGTATCCATCAGCGCAGGGGCCATTGGTCCGTTATCGACCGCATACACCATCATACTGCGTTTCACCAGCTGATACGTCCAGCCGCCCGGACAGGCTCCCAGATCCACCGCATACATTCCGCTCCCCAGACGCTCGTCCCATTCATCTGCCGGCACAAAAACATGGAATGCTTCTTCCAGTTTTAACGTTGAACGGCTCGGGGCATCGGACGGAAACTTCAGCCGTGGGATCCCCATAAACAACGGAGAGTTGTTTTCCGGGTAGGAGTAACCGACATAGCAGGTACCGGAGGCAATAAAGAAAACATGCACGACCGGACGCTTTGCCGATTCATAATTCAGCAGAATACCGTTCTGACGTAATGCAGCCCGTAGTGGCACCGTGAATTTTCGGCAGAATTTAAGCAGTTCTTTGGCTTCATTAGTATCGGGGACTTCAACACGCAGTTCTCCCCCCTTTTCAACGGCCCCCGTCAGCATGCCACACACCGGAGTGATACGATCGTCCGGCGGTAAATCCCGTAATAATTCACCGACCACTATCATCTGTCGGGCAAAGATCAGTGATGCAAACGGGATCTGACGGATCAATTTATCGGCATCTTCATACTGATAACATTCAAAAATCACGTAGCCCGAATTATCCTTCACCCGCGCAAAACCAAACACTTCCAGTGCTGTGGCACGGGCGGTGATTTCTGCCGCACATTCTTTTTCAAACCCGGAACGACAATAGAGTAAAACCTTATTCATGGCTGCCTGCCTTTCGTTTCAGACGCAGAGCGCCAATCAACATCAAAAACCATCCGGCCAGGAAGCAAAGGCCTCCGACCGGCGTCACAAAAACTAAAAACATCAGATGAGACAGTGCCAGGCAGTAAAGACTGCCGCTGAAGAGAACTGTCCCTAACGCAAGGAGTGCTGCACTCCAGTAAAACCAGATATTCGCCCTGCGCAGCATTGCCGATGCCAGGCCAAGAATAGCCAGCGTATGGTACGCCTGATATTCAAGGCCGGTATGGATCCAGGCCATCTCATTGCTGCTCAGGGTTTTACTTAACACATGGGCGCCGAAAGCACCGAAAGCCACCAGTAAAAAACCGCTGATGGCGGCAAAAATAAACATCGTGCGGCTGGACATGTCCTGTTCCTCATCGGGTACGTTGGCTGCGTCCTGTTTTGCTAATCATAGCGAAAACGAAACTTTTCCTGTTCACTGGCGGCACGCGCCAGAATCCATTGCCGGAAAGCCGCTATTTTACCCAGATCTGCCTGACTGTCATGACAAACCAGATAAAAAGCGTTCTGACTGGCCAAAACATCGTTAAACGGACACACCAGACGGCCACTTTCCAGTTCACTTTGCACCATCACGTTATTCGCCAGTGCAATCCCCTGCCCGTGGATGGCGGCCTGTAATACCATTGCGGTGTGGCTGAAGATGGGCCCCTGCTGAACATTGACATGGTTCAGTCCCAGTTGCCGGGTATAGCTTTGCCAGTCACGGCGCGATGCGTCATGCAATAAGGTGAAATGAGCCAGGTCGGCCGGGCTCTTCAGTGAAAACTCACCGGTCAGCAGCGCCGGTGAACAAACCGGCAGCAGATATTCAGCATACAGTTTTTCCACCCGCAAGCCCGGCCAGTTCCCCCGGCCATAGAAGATAGCCACGTCCACATCGTCAGAGAGTTTATCCTCTTCACGGTCAACCGCCTGGATACGGACATCGATGCCCGGACAGTCCTGGTTGAAGCTGGATAGCCTCGGGACCAGCCACTGGATCGCAAAACTGGGTAACAGACTGACCGTCAATGCACCTTTCGCACTCCGGGCCTGTAGTTTACGGGTAGCATCATTCAGTGCGGAAAATATTTCTTTAATATCCAGCGAATAGCTTTGACCTTCTTCGGTCAGTAACAGCGAGCGATTACGACGGCGGAACAGTTTCAGGCCGAGGAAGTCTTCCAGCGATTTAATCTGGTGGCTGACAGCGGCCTGGGTCACAAACAGTTCTTCGGCCGCCCGGGTAAAACTCAGGTGCCGTGCGGCCGCATCGAAGACTTTCAGGGCATTAAGAGGAGGCAGTCGTTTTGACATAACAGTCTTCAGATTCAGAGCTAATAGGATGCCGGAGCCGGAACGCACTCAGGCATTAGTTTTTTTTATCCGAAGCATTATAAATTGTCCCTTGAGGAAGCACCAGCAAATACCTATAGTTCACGCACTTCCTGAGCCGGAACGAAAAGTTTTCTGAACCAGTCATTTCAGACTCTTTTGGCTTTAGGTGGTGATGTTGTGTTTGCATTTGGTCTGTTTTTCAGACCTGATTTATTTCCTGTGATATACCCTGTCTGTCCATAGTTTATATTTTTACAGCACCGCTTTATGCGGTGTTTTTTTTTGTCTTTCGTATTCAATCCCGCCGATGATGCCATCTCCCCCCGTAAAAACGCTGCAAGCCGCAATAACTCAGCTTATGCGAAAAGCTAAACGTTTGCGCAGATATTTGCATAAATCCGGATTATGCATAAACCTGACAGAAGAACGGCATAATTAATCATTTCAGTAAAAAAATGGCAGGGGCCGGGGGGATAATACGTCAGAACCGTGGCAGGGCGAACAGGAGAGAAGATAAAGCAGCCGCCACCGGCGACTGCAATCAATACGATACCCTTACTGACCGAGCTGAGTCATTTCTTTCACATCAGAACGGTTGATTTGCTGCTTAATACCACTGCTGTCTTTATAGACGATCATACCGGTATCGTCATCAACGCTGGGTTTACCTTGTGCTACGATGGTACGGCCATCGTTGGTATGCATGACATAGTTAGACGAACAACCAGCCAGGGTGAAGACGAGCGCGGATACCGCGAATACTGCTGCGAGTTGCTTTTTCATTTATTATCTCCTTACAGATAAGAATACCTTAAACTGTCAGCGATTCTGTCAATATGCAGTCCATGTTTTCGTCCGTAGCGACGGATAACTAACATTAAGCAATAAATATGCTTACAGTCTGCTAATAAATCATATGACATATTTACAACTTTACCAGTGGGTGAGGTTTTTTCAGTCTTATCTTAAATTTACCGGACACGAGTACGTTATGAATGGTTTTGATGCCGCCCGTTTTCGCCAGCAGTTTCCTGCACTTAGCGGGGATGACATCTATCTGGACAGTGCGGCCACCGCCCTGAAACCTCAGGCGATGATTGATGCCAGCACAGCATGTTACCGCGCGGCGGGAACGGTGCACCGCAGTCAGCACTCGCAGGCGAGAAAACTGACCGCTGCTTATGAGCATACCCGCCAGCAGGTCGCGGAGTTACTCAACGCGCAGAGCGCGTCACAGATAATCTGGACCCGGGGCACGACCGAATCCATCAATCTGGTCGCACACAGCTGGCTGTCACATCAGTTACAAGCGGGTGATGAAATCCTGGTCAGTGAGATGGAGCATCACGCTAACCTGATCCCCTGGCTGATGATTGCTGCCGAAAAAGGGGCCCGCGTGGTGAAATGGCCGGTGACCGCTGAAGGGCTGCCGCGCAACGATCTGCTGCCGCAGCTATTGACCGGTAAAACCCGTTTGCTGGCGATAAGCCAGATGTCAAACGTGACCGGGGCACTCCCGGCATTGTCCGACATTATTGCTACGGCGCATGCCGCAGGCGTCAGAGTACTGGTCGACGGTGCCCAGGGGATCGTTCATCAGCCCGCCGATGTCACCGCCCTTCAGGCTGACTTTTATGCTTTTTCCGGCCATAAACTCTACGGCCCGACCGGTGTCGGGGTACTCTATGCCAGTACCGAATGTCTGGCGGAGATGAAACCCTGGATGGGAGGCGGAAAAATGGTCGACCAGGTCAGTTTCGATGGGTTCAGTGCAATGGCCCCCCCCCATGGTCTGGAAGCCGGTACACCGAATATTGCCGGCGTCTGCGCCTTTGGCGCCACTCTGGACTTTTTAGCCACCGTGGACCACCAGGCTGCAGCACTGTGGAGTGAATCTCTGGCCACTGACGCAGAACAGCAACTGGCGGAACTGCCCGGTTTTCGCAGTTTCCGGCAGCATAATGCCCCGCTGTTATCTTTCAGTATCGGGGGCATCCATCCGTCCGATATGGTGACCCTGCTGGCAGAACAAAATATAGCGATACGTGCGGGACAACATTGTGCACAGCCGCTGATGAAGGCGCTGGACATTCAGGGCTGCCTGCGCGCGTCATTTGCCCCTTATAATAATCAACAGGATGTTGACGCTTTTGTCCGGGCAGTCCGGATGGCCCATGATCTGTTAAGTGAGTAATGTTATGACGTCTTTAATCGCACCACATCCGTTTGGTCACGACATCACCGATGCCGGGTTAACTGAGCAGTTCGGCCAGTTCCGCCACTGGGAGGAACGTTACCGCCAGTTGATCCTGCTGAGCCGGAAATTACCGGCCCTGCCGGAAACACTGAAAACACCGGAGAATGAAATCAGCGGATGCGAAAACCGTGTCTGGCTGGGAAGTCAGCGGCTGGATGATGGCACTTTCCATTTTTACGGTGACAGCGAAGGACGCATCGTTAAAGGGTTACTGGCAGTGATGCTGACGGTATGTGAAGGGAAAACAGCCAGCGAATTATCCGGTGTCGATCCGCTGGCCATTTTTGACAGACTGGGGTTAAAAGAACAGCTTAGTGCCAGTCGCAGTAGTGGTCTGGAAGCTCTGGCCGCAGCCATTCATCGTATTGCCCTCAGCGCCTGAACCGCAGAGCATCAGGTGGCATCAGCCGCCTGACGTTCTTTTCTGGCGATAAACTTTTTCAGCGCGTGAGAAACGGCAATAAATCCGAAACTGGCCGTGACCATCGTGGCTGCACCGAATCCTGCGGCACAATCCATACGCTTCGGACCTTCAGCCGTACTGCGGGAAGCACAGACAGTACCGTCCGGTTGCGGATAGACCAGGGCTTCGGTAGAGAACACACAGTCGATGCCCAGTTTGCCTTTACTGTTTTTAACGATAGAAAAATCGGATTTCAGTCGCTCACGCAATTTTGCCGCCAGTGGATCCTGAATCGTTTTCGCCAGATCCGTCACCGCAATCTGCGTCGGATCGATTTGCCCGCCCGCGCCGCCGGTAGTGATCAACGGGATCTTGTTACGGCGACAGTAAGCCAGCAAGGCCGCCTTGGGTCTGACACTGTCGATGGCATCGATGACGTAATCAAACCGGTTATCCAGCAGGGTAGCCACATTATCCGGCGTCACAAAATCATCAATACAGACAACATCACATTCCGGGTTAATCTGCCGCAGGCGTTCAGCCATGACTTCGGTTTTTGCCTGCCCCACGTTACCGCGAAGTGCATGGATCTGCCGGTTAGTATTGGTGATGCAGACATCATCCATATCAATTAACGTGATATGGCCGATGCCGGTTCTGGCCAATGCTTCTGCGGCCCAGGAGCCAACGCCGCCAATGCCAACCACACAAAAGCGTGCATCTGCAAACCAGTGCAGAGCCTGCTGACCATATAAACGACCTGTACCGCCAAAACGCTGGCGCCAGGTATCAGTCACTTCCGGCATAGATCCTCTTTCTTCTCATTATTCTTTATTACCGCATTCTTTATTACCGCAGGCGGAAGAGTGGCTATGTTTGCCCTCTTCCGCCGGATGCTTAACGGGTCAGTAATCCTGTTCCCGGCGCGGATTTTAACACCCAGACGCGTCCGTAGTGATTATAAAAACCGGCCAGATGGGCCGCTTCAGGGCCAATCCCCTGATAAATATCGAAATGTTGTCCCTTAATTGCCCCGCCGACATCCAAAGCGACCATCAGCCTCATCCGGTACGTGCCATTAAACTTCCCTTTCTCATCCAGTTGTGGCACTTCGGCCAGCAATACGGTTCCGGGCGGGATCAGCGAGCGGTCGGCAGCAACGGAGGCTTTAGCCACCAGCGGCACGGCACTGGCCCCACGGACCGGAGTGTAGGATTCCGGATGGAAGAAGACAAAAGAAGGGTTTGTTTCCAGCAAGGCCCGGACCTCTGCATAAGAGTGGTTATTTGCCCACTCACGAATGGCCTGCATTGACATATCTTCCCGCTTCACTTCCCCGCGATCGATAAGCTCTTTACCGATGCTGTGGTACGCCCAGCCATTCTTGCCTCCGTAACCAAAGAAGGTCAACGGCCGGCCATCACCGTAATCCACATAACCGCTGCCCTGGACATCCATCATAAAGTTGTCAATTAATGAGTTACTCCAGGCAATCACATACCGGGAGCTTAGTGCACCGTTATAAATTTCTGCGCGGCTCGGCAATTTATGCCCGCGGCGGTGTGGTGGCATACGATAAATAGGGTACTGAAACTCCCCCTGACGGGTATAGCGGGCCTGGATCACCGGGGTGTAGTAGCCGGTGAACTGGACGTTCCCATAATCATCGGTCCCCTCCATCTGCCAGGCATTGAGACCAAACTGACGCAGCTCGCGGGTATTCCCCCCGGCGACCAGCCAGCTTTCAATGGCAGTATAGGTACTGCTGTTACGATTAAAGAGTGCGCCGGAAGCCCCCTGGATCTGCCGGACCTGTTCGGCAAAGTCTCGTGCGTTTACCGGGCTCCCTTTCGCATTCGGCTGGTTAACCAGCGCAAAGGGCTGATCCAGTTTTCCGTCTTTATATTGCTGACCGCGGTCGGTAGGCCGGGAAGAACATCCGGCCAGTAACGCCAGAAATGCCCCGGTCAGTGCAAGCTTTACCCATTTTCCTTTCATTACGCTGCCTTCGCTGAATTATCTGAAGCGAAGATAGCAGAGGCAGGGTGATAATAAAATCTTCCGCATTAACAGCCCTTGTGATTTACATAAAAAAAGAAAAGTGCCGTAAAATTCAGCAGATGACGGTTTTTTTTACGTTTTTTATCATAAATGGGTTGCATCAAAGGCTGTGGAGAGTATAGTGCGCATCCACGGACGCGGGGTGGAGCAGCCTGGTAGCTCGTCGGGCTCATAACCCGAAGGTCGTCGGTTCAAATCCGGCCCCCGCAACCAATACTATGAAGCAGTACAGCAACAGCACGGACGCGGGGTGGAGCAGCCTGGTAGCTCGTCGGGCTCATAACCCGAAGGTCGTCGGTTCAAATCCGGCCCCCGCAACCAATACTATGAAGCAGTACAGCAACAGCACGGACGCGGGGTGGAGCAGCCTGGTAGCTCGTCGGGCTCATAACCCGAAGGTCGTCGGTTCAAATCCGGCCCCCGCAACCAACCGAAGAAAACTTATCAAATTAATTTTGATAAGTTTTTTTTTGCTCTGAATTCAGCAACCTGCTGACTGCCTGCATATTCTCCGCCCCCTGATATAATTTCCGGCATGCCCCTCCCCGGTGCCAGCCACCTCCGCACGGGCCTGCGACTGACCATCGACAAATTCAGGACGTACGGAAGAAAGAACCGTAACCTATTTTTCCGTGATAAGGTGAATATCTGTCAACGTCATCTGGATCTGATGAGCCCGTATTGTGTATATCTATAAATTTCCCTTACCCGCGAGATCATTACCCCCCCTTCTGTGCCACGGAATAAAGCATCCTTGTTGATCAATTAACTATCAGAATTAAGGATACTGACGACGGACTGCTGTAGCTGATAAGCATTAACCCCCTTTACCGGAACAATAAAAATTGTATCATCCCCTGCAACTGTTCCTAATATTCCTTCTGATTTTCCACAAGAATCAAGCAGACGTGCAATTAAGGGTGCCGCGCCGGGAACCGTATGGGTAACAACCATCCAGTCATTGGTTTCAATACTCAGCACTGAACTTTTTAGCATAGTTCTGGCCGTCGGGATCCCCCGCTCAACCGGCAGGCAATAGACCATTTCCATTCTGGCATTACGTGTGCGTACCGCACCATAGCGGGCAAGCATGCGAGAAACTTTAGACTGGTTGATATGCCTGAACCCGTGACGGGTAAGATAATCGACAAATTCAGCCTGAGAGCCAAAACGTTCGTCCCTTAATAATTGCTGGAAGACTTTATCGAGTTCTAAAGATTTAATATTTTTAATCATATTAGTCATGCTCCCTCCCTGGTACCTGTAAAATAAAACAGGTATATTTCTGGCTACTACAGAAATAGCACTTTCGGTTATATTTATCCCGCCAAATATTCACAAACCCATTATTTTTTGACTTTCGTCATGTCATTTATCCCATAAAAAATAAATAAACAAACTCTCTGAAAACCTTCTGAGAGCTTATTTTTTATTCCTGATACCGGTAAAGGATCACCTTAATAATTACAGAGCGAAAGAGTGAACAGAGAGCAGAGTAATGGTGCGTATTTTTACCGGATCCAACGTTATCCGATTGTCAGAAAGAGATGACCTGCCGCACTGATCTGTCGGATCGGATCTGAGAAGGCACTGATCCTGACAGTTGATGTTTCCGGCAATCCTTTATTCGTTGTCCGTTATCTCTGATAGCTGAACAAAAAACACCCGAACATCGTTCGCTCTCCGAAAAATTTTAATCCTCTCCCCCGCCGCAGATAAAAGTAACTTACTGATAGTAATGTGGATAAGTCCGGTAAAACCCGCTATCAATGCACATGTCCCTGAAACACAATACTTGCATTCAGGACCATAAAGGAATAAAAATACAGAAAAAACGAATAAACATTCACCCGGAGATCGCCGTGAAGGAACGTAGTACCGAATTAGTTCAGGGGTTTCGCCATACCGTCCCCTATATTAATGCCCATCGCGGCAAAACGTTTGTCATCATGCTGGGCGGTGAAGCGATCGAGCATGCTAACTTCTCCGGGATTGTCAATGATATCGGTCTGCTGCATAGCCTGGGCATCCGCCTGGTGCTGGTCTATGGGGCGCGACCTCAGATAGATGCTAATCTTGCCGACCACCAGCTGACGCCTAACTATCACAAATTTACCCGTGTCACGGATGCCGCCTCTCTTGAGCTGGTGAAACAGGCTGCCGGTCGTTTGCAGCTGGATATTACTGCCCGCCTGTCAATGAGCCTTAACAATACTCCCTTGCAGGGCGCGCATATTAACGTGGTGAGCGGCAACTTTATTATCGCTCAGCCACTGGGTGTGGATGACGGCGTAGACTACTGCCATTCCGGCCGTATCCGCCGTATTGACCATGCCGCTATCCATCGCCAGCTGGACAGCGGTGCCATCGTGCTGCTGGGGCCGGTTGCGGTATCAGTTACCGGTGAAAGCTTTAACCTTACCTCAGAAGAGATTGCAACTCAGGTTGCCATCAAACTGAAAGCTGAAAAGATGATTGGTTTCTGTTCCGAACAGGGTGTCAGCGATGACGACGGTAATGTTATTTCTGAAATGTTCCCTGACCAGGCTCAGCAGCGTATCGACAGCCTTGAGCAACAGGGTAATTACCTGTCGGGTACCGTACGCTTTCTGCGTGGTGCAGTGCAGGCTTGCCGCAGCGGCGTTCCCCGCAGCCACCTGATCAGTTATCTGGAAGACGGTACCTTGTTACAGGAGCTTTTCTCACGCGACGGTATCGGTACACAGGTGGTGATGGAATCGGCCGAAAAAATCCGTAAAGCGACCATCGATGATATCGGGGGGATCCTTGAACTGATCCGTCCGCTTGAGGAACAGGGGATCCTGGTTCGCCGCTCCCGCGAACAGCTGGAAATGGAAATCAATAAATTCACCGTCGTGGTGCGGGATAATCTGACCATTGCCTGTGCGGCCCTGTATCCTTTCCCTGAAGAACAGATCGGGGAAATGGCCTGCGTGGCAGTTCATCCCGAATACCGTAGTTCTTCACGCGGCGAGTTGCTGTTACAGCATATCTGTCATCAGGCCAGCACAATGGGCCTGAATAAAATATTTGTCCTGACTACCCGCAGCATCCACTGGTTTCAGGAACGGGGATTTGTGCCGGTCGATATCGAATCCTTACCTGAAACTAAGAAGAAAATGTACAACTATCAGCGCCGTTCCAAAGTCTTAATGCTGAGTCTGGACTGATCCTGCCACGGCATCTTCCCTGACGGGAGGATGCCGTCGTCTTATACCGTCAGTGAGGCCGCAACGGTTCACTCACCAGCTGGTCACTTAATCCACTGCGTCTTCGGGTACGGGACTGTATCGCCCGCGTAAATACGGCTTCATCACTGTAGATGGTCAGTTGTGTCCGCGCCCGGGTAATGGCGGTGTACACCAGCTCCCGGCTCAGGACCGGGCTGTACTGTGCCGGCAGCACCAGGGCCGTGTGATCAAACTCCGAGCCTTGCGATTTATGAACCGTCATTGCCCAGGCCGTATCATGCGGTGGCAAACGACTGGGATGAACCGCTTTTACACTGCCATCCGGTAGCAGGAAGTGCACCTTTAGCTGTTGCGTTTCATCGTACATCATGATGCCAATATCCCCGTTAAACAGTCCCAGTGCATTGTCGTTACGGGTGATCATGACCGGACGTCCGGCATAAAGATTACCGCTTCCGGTAGCCGACGGCAGACGCTGCTGTTGCCTCAGACGCTGCTCGATACGCTGGTTCAGACCGCTGACGCCAAACGGCCCTTCCCGCAGTGCGCAAAGCAACTGGTAGCGGCTGAAGGTATGTAACACCTCCGCCGGGGAAACATGATTATTCACCTTTTCAATCACTTCGGCATATCCCTGACTGATGTCATTCAGCATCGACTGCCATTGTTCCGTAGAGTCCAGCGGGCATAACCGGATATCACGGAAATCCTGATGCCGCCGGATAGCCGCCAGTCGCGACAGATCACCGCAATTGACGGCAGCGGCCAGTTGCCCTATACCCGAACTGGCCGAGAACCGGTAACTCTGTTGTAACAGGCACAGGCTGTCACGCACTGCCGGTGCCTGAGCAACCTCTGTCCCGGCAATGTCTGCACCGGTCAGCGCGCCCAGCTCTGCAGCACGGGCCGGACTGTAGCCAAATTCCGCGCTACGGCAAAGATCACCCAGTACAGCACCGGCCTCAACCGAAGCCAGCTGGTCACGGTCGCCCAGAAAAATCACCCTGGCCTCAGGTGGTAGCGCACTGATCAGGGATGCCATCATCGAAAGATCCACCATTGAGGCTTCATCTACCACCAGTACATCCAGATGCAGAGGGTTACCGGCATGATAGCGTAAGCGTCGTGTGGCCGGCTGCGCCCCCAGCAGCCGGTGCAGGGTGGTGGCCTCCTGCGGAAAGCGGGCTTTCAGTGTGTCGCTGACCGGCAGCGCCTGTAAGGCTTTACCCAGTGATTCGGTCAGCCTGGCCGCAGCTTTACCCGTTGGCGCAGCCATACGAATACGTAACCGGCCAGGCGTCAGGGTCAGTAATGCGGCCAGCAGACGGGCCACTGTCGTCGTTTTGCCGGTCCCCGGTCCGCCGGAGATCACCGAATACTGACGTGTCAGCGCGACAGCGGCCGCCACCTTCTGCCAGTTATTGCCTTCGTCCCCGAACAGCTCGTCCAGTACCGGGCGGATCTGCCCGGGCTCCACCGGAGCACTCGTCAACCCGGCAGAGAAAAAACGGGCAACCTGCTTTTCGTAAAGCCACATCCGGTGCAGGTAAAGCTTGCGATGAGCCAGTACCAGCGGCGTTGATTGTGAGCCATCACTTACCGCATCCCAGCCATCCAGCACTGGCAGCCAGTCATCCTCATTCACCGGGGCGGCGGCGGATTGCCAGAGTGCTTCAGCCACTGCCAGTTGTCGTCCGGAAAACAGAGAGGCTGGCGAAAGCAGGGATAGCGGCAAACAGACATGCCCTTCTCCGGTGCCGGCACTCAGGCAGGCCGCTGCCAGACGTCGGGCGGGTGATCCGCTGCCCTCAGTTAAGGCAGCGAACCGCAGATCCAGAGGCCGGAACATTTGTAGTTCCTGCGCCTGCTTCAGCAATTGCTCAAATTCAGACATCGGTGTCCTCCTGCCCGGCAAACAGTGCATCCAGCTGATGAATAAAGTCTTCCTCTGGACGGGTGAAAAACACACCATTTTCCGGCTGTTCGCCCCCCATTCCGCGAAGGAAGAGATAAAATACGCCCCCGAAGTGCTGGCGATAGTCATAATCCGCTATCCGGTGCCCCAGATAGCGATGCAGCGCCAGCGAATAAAGCTGATACTGCATATCGTAACGATGGTCGATCATCGCCTGCGCCATCGCCTGCGGTGTATAGGCAGAACTGTCTGCTCCCAGCCAGTTAGATTTATAATCCAGCAGATAATATTTTCCCTTCCAGCGAAACACCAGGTCGATAAACCCTTTCAGCATACCTTTTACCTGCTGAAAATCGACGGCCGCCGCCTGCTGTGAAAGCGGATCATAACGGCGCATCAGCGCATCCAGCCGCTCAGGACGCAGCAGCGCCCTGATGGGAAGATAGAATTCCATTTCCACCAGCAGATCTTTTGGCTGCAGACAGGCAAGCGACAATTCATCGTCCGTCAACGGTGTCTGCAACAGAGTATCCAGCCATTGCTGCAGCACCGGCACCCAGTGCGGCGGATAGCCGTGGGCAGCTACCTGTTCCCCCAGCCAGGCTTCGGGGACCGGCTGAGTGAAATCCAGTTGTTCAAAAAGGCTGTGCAGGAACGTTCCAGGCCCGGCGCCACGCGGAAAGTGATGTGCGGTCAGCTGTTGTTCATTGTCTTCCTGCTGTTCTCCCGCCGCATCAATATCAAAGCCGGGCATAATATCCAGTAACCTGCTACCGCGGTGATGTTGCAGACCGGAGTAACTGGTCACTCGCCAGGGGTCGTTCAGCGAACGGTGCAGACGACGGCTGGCCAGTTGCCGATCAGCCTCAGGGAGGTCTGTAAACGCAGGGATCTCTTCGGAATACGGTTCTGTCACCACCATCTGTTCGTTGGCCAGTGCAGCTAACCGTTCGCGCAGGCCTTCAGCACTGAGCGCCTGGCCCTGCTGTATCAGGTATCCGATGGCACTGTGATGCAAATCAGTCTCCCCCTGCTGTTTACGGTTGCCGCGGAACAACGGGGCTATCCCGAGGCTGCAATGCCATACGGAGCGGGTCACCGCCACATACAGCAGACGCAGGTCTTCTGCCAGTCGTTCCTGCTCCGCCAGTTCCAGACTTGCCTCCTCTTTTTCCAGGTCAAGCACGGCTTTATAACTCTGCCGGTCATGGTAAAGCGCGGAGGCTGCGGGCCGGTAAGCCGCAATAAACGGCAGCCAGACCAGCGGATATTCCAGGCCTTTGGATTTATGGATGGTCACAATCTGCACGAGGTGCCGATCGCTCTCCAGGCGCAGTTGCTGATTACTGCCGTTTATATCGGGACGCAGGATCTGCCGTGACAGATAACGCACCAGCGCATGCGGGCTATCGAGCTGCACCGCGGCCTCCTGCAACAGTTCCCCGAGGTGCATGATATCGGTCAGTCTGCGTTCACCGCCGTCACTGGCCAGCAGATTTTCCGGTAACTGCTGCTGTATCATCAGATGGCGCAGCATAGGCAAAATGCCCGATTTACGCCACAGTTGCTGCCAGCCGGCAAAGCGATCAGTCATCTGATCCCACTGACGGCTATCCTGACTGATTTCCTCAATCTGTACCGCACTCAGCCCCATCAGGGAAGTTGCCAGAGCGGTCCGCAGGATGCGTTCCTGCTCAGGGGCCAGTATCGCCTGTAGCAGCCATAACAACTCACGGGCTTCCGCCGTCTGATAAACGCTATCGCGCCCCGACAGGTAAACGGAGTTGATGCCTTTGTTCTGTAATGCCTTACGCATCAGGGAGGCTTCCTGACGACTGCGTACCAGCACGGTAATATCCGCTGCACTGACCGGAATTTTTTGCTGCGCGGCATCAATGAAACAGGCTCGTCCCTGCTGACCGGCAATCAGCCAGCGCGCAATGTCCGCCGCAGCCAGTTGCGCCATAAAATGCTGGTACTCACTTACCCCCATCGCTTCTGCGGGCGGCAGCCAGAACCGCATGGCCGGCTGACACTCCCCGTCATAATGCAGACGGAGCGGATGATTTTTCCCGGCCGCCGCCACCGGTAAAAACGGAATGTCGTTAAAAACAAAGGGGTTATCGCTCTGAGAAAATAACCGGTTAACACTGCTCACCATCCCGGGAGAAGAGCGCCAGTTAGTTCCCAGCGTATAGTGAGCACTAACTTTTTTCCTTGCCGAGATATAAGTAAAAATGTCCGCGCCACGAAATGCGTAAATCGCCTGTTTCGGATCGCCAATCAATAACATCGTATTATCCGGCTGTCCGCCATAGATAGCCTGGAAAATCCGGTACTGCAGCGGGTCCGTGTCCTGGAATTCGTCGATCATCGCGACCGGATACCGCTGACGGACAGATTCTGCCAGGCTGGCTCCGGCGGCCTGGCCCAGAGCATGGTCGAAACGACTCAGTAAGTCATCGAAACTGAGCAATGCCTGCTGACGTTTCTGCTGATACACCGACTGACGGATCTCACGCAGCGCATGCCCCACCAGACAATCATACAAGGTCACTTTTTTCTGCAGAAAACGTTCAGCCTGAGTGAACAGAGGGTGTTCCGGGACGGCCCCCTTTTTCGTTTTTTCCGCCAGTACCGACTGCTGAAAACGTTCCAGTTCCTTCGGTATCAGATAATCACAGGTCTCTTCTGCGGCCCAGGCGGTCAGTTTCTCTATCCATGAAGGTAAGTGTTTACTACTGTAACTACGCTTATCAACACCGGAATCCTGGATCAGCGGCAGCAAATCCGCCGCCGCCTCGCGCCAGGCCTGTTTAATCGCCTGAATGCGGGCAATATTTTTTCTGTGCCGTTCAGTCAGGGTTTCATCGTTTGACGGTGCCGGGGAAATGACCGGCATTTCTCCCTGCAGCCAGGGTTGCAGCGAAGCCAGCAGATGCTCCGGACCGGTAAAGGTTTTCAGGACCTCACGGGCCACCTCTTCTTCCAGCGGGTAACAATAACGACGCCAGAAATCGGCGGCAGCCTGACTGAGCAGTTGCTGTTCGTTTTCCACCAGTTGCTGTTCAAATAACATCCCGGATTCAAACGCATTCATATTCAGCATACGCTGGCAAAAGCCATGAATGGTAAAGACGGAGGAGGCATCCATCTGACGCTCTGCCGCCAGCAGAAGCTCCGTTGCCGCAGTGATATCCTCAATTTGTTCAATCAGTGGTCGCCACTGTGCCGACACCTGTTGCGGATCATCCGCATAGCGAAGACAGGCAATACGCAGTTCATGGATATTGTTACGGATACGTCCGCGTAATTCGGCGGTTGCGGCCTCAGTAAACGTCACCACCAGGATCTCTTCGACGCTTAATGGCCGATGAAATGCTCTCTCCCCGCCCAGCCCCAGTAACAGGCGCAGGTAGAGAATACCGATGGTAAATGTTTTACCGGTGCCCGCGGAGGCTTCTATCAGCCTCTCTCCCTGTAATGGCAGAATTAACGGGTCAAGCGCTTCAGCCTGCTGAGAATTCATTCGTATTCACTCGTTAGTCAGTTCAGGATAATAACCGTTAATGTCACAGTGATTCCGGCGTATGGGCACGGATCACCGGCAGATACCACGTTTCAGCCGCCTGACAAATAGCATTCACGGTATCATCATTCAGTTCACGGCACAGACGCTGCAGATAAGGGTCTTCCCCTTCCCCCGGGATAAGCACGGTTCCCTGCCAGCCCTCGGTCAGTTTCTGCAGGGCTTTGCGTACGGTCTCTTCGTCATCGGCAAGCTGCTGTTCTTTATTCAGGCGGCTGAGCAACCAGCTCCCTCCGCTCCGGTTAAGCAACATTAACGGGCTATTCATCCCCTGCAGGTAGCCTGCCAGCAGTTTTTCCAGTTGTTGTATCGCCTCTGTCTGGCCCAGCGGCATAAACCGCCAGCAGCTGTCATGGCGGCCATACATGCGGCTGATCCCCGGAACGCCCAATGCACAACTGACCACATGTTCTATCCAAAGCAGCAAACCATCGCTGAGATTCAGTTCCCCCGGACGCCAGCGCAATATGCCGTCGTCCTGCACTCCCGTCAGCCAGCCGGTCAGACGTAATGAGAGAGCCAGGTCAACTTCCACACTACGACTTTCCGTCAACTGGTCGCTGACTCTGGCGGCGATGTCCTGCATTTCACTGAGTTGTTTGTCCCGAAAAATATTACCGAAGGCCCCGTAAGGCAGATGACCGGCCATCCGCTGTCGTCGGAAAAACTGGTCGCTGTCATGCCGGGTGACCAGGGTATTCAGTAATTGGGTGTTGATCTGGTAGCGCTGCAGATTATCCAGCTCAAAAGGTTCTGTATCCGGCAATTCATCTTCCTGGGCCAGGAAACTGATCCCCAGACGACGGGTAAACCAGGCCCGTACCGGGTGACGCCAGAAGCGTAGCAATTCATCGAGCGAGACTTCCTCAGGGCTGAACGGTTCCAGCGGGGTTACAAACGCCGGGACCGGCAGCCCCTGGCCGCTGGCCGCCGGCAGCCACTCACTGGCAAAACTTTGTCGTTCATGCTCAGCAATAAAGTTCTCCGGAGCAAACGGAGTACGGCTATGCTGATATAACAGGTGCTGCATTACCTGCTGTGCGCTCTCATCCACATTCAGTGACTCACTGCCAGGCAGGCGGAAACTGCGGGTGATATACTCACAGAGTTCACTGACCAGTACCGACGGTAGCCGTTCAGCATTATCACGTATACTGCGCCCGATATAGCTGATATAGAGCCGATCTCTGGCCGAGAGCAAGGCTTCAAGAAAGAGATAACGGTCATCATCGCGTCGGCTGCGGTCTCCTTTCCTCGGTGACTGCTGCATTAAATCAAATCCGGAGGGGGTCAGGGTGCGCGGATAAACGCCGTCATTCATCCCCAGCAGGCAGACGACTTTAAACGGGATAGAACGCATCGGCATCAGGGTACAGAAGTTTACCTGGCCTGCCAGGAACCGCTGGCTGATCCGCTCCTGCTCCAGGCGGCTACGCAGTTCATCGCGCAGCACCGTCACCGGGACCTCGCCCGGATAACGGGATTCCAGCCCCTGTTCGAGGAGTTGCCGCCACTGTTCATCAATCAGCGCCAGTGCGGTTTCACTATCCGTGTCACCGGCGAAAAAGGTATCGATTAATTCACGGCAACACGGCTGCCACTGTTCCAGAATCAGTGACTGCCGCAGACGCTGCCGCCAGTCGGCCAGACAACTGAGTAATTCCGCCAGTTGTCCGGCCAGTTCGGCCTGTAATCCGGCAGATTCATCATAGGGCAGGATCCCCTGCCAGTCGCCCTGTTCACTTTCCAGTGCATACCCCAACAGCATCCGTTGCAGACCAAACTGCCAGGTATGCTGCCCGGTCACGGGCAGTGAAAGATCACTGACGCTGCTGTCATCCAGCCCCCAGCGCACCCCGGACTCATCGACCCAGTGGCGTAGCGTCCGCAACCCCTGTTCATCAATCGCAAAACGTTCCGCAAGTGCCGGGACCTCCAGCAGAGCCAGAATATCTTCTGAGGTAAACCGGCTGTCCGGTAAGGACAGTAATTGCAGAAAGGCCTGGATCACCGGATGCGCCTGGCTTGCTCTGCGGTCAGAAATGGCAAAAGGCAGATACCGTTCACGACTGACATCGGTAAATACAGACTGAATGAACGGCGAATAGCTGTCGATGTCTGATACCATCACGATAATATCGCGGGGTTTTAATGTCGGATCGGCATCCATCAGCCCCAGCAGGTAATCCTGTACCACTTCCACTTCACGCTGCGGGCTGTGGCACGCCCGGAGGGTAAAAGAGTCATCCTTCGGGTCCAGTAACCGCCGGGCACTGCTATTGTTAAATTCTTCGGTCGTAATGCCGATGACAGAGTGGTCTTCCAGCGTCAGAATATCCTGCTGCAGAGAATGCAATAACGTGTCGTGCCCCGGTTCAACAAAGGCATCGATTTCATTATCCAGTGCATCCATCTGCGCCAGTAAATAGAGGTTATCCCGCCCCAGTTTCCCCCAGGATGCCAGCAGAGGTTGGGTCAGCTGTTGTTCACCGTCCGGACCAAACAGCGATGAGGCCTGTGCCGGATCACGGAACAGCGGACGTTGCTGTTGCGACTGGTGCAGCTTGCGCTGACGACTTTGCAGCTTCGCAAGGAAGGCGGGGTCACGGATATCCCCCCAGTAATCGCGACACGGGTTAGTAAATAACAGATGAATATCAATATGACGGCCCAGCGCCTGCAGGGCCTGCAGGTATACTGGCGGCAGTGCCGAGATACCGCAGATAAAAACCCGTGGCGGGAGGCCTTCCGGGCAGGTATCGCAATTTTCCAGGGCTTCAATAAAACGGGAATAGAGATTGGCACGGTGCCATTCAGGCTGTTCCAGCTCAGCGGTGTACGCGACCAGCGCCCGCCACAAAGGCGCCTGCCACTGCTGAGCCTCCCCCGGGCCGTCGGCCATTTGCTGCTGTTCCCACAGATTCAGCCAGTCCGGGCGATAGACCAGATACTGGTCAAACAGGTCAGCAATACGGCTGCTTAACTGAAAAAGCTTACGTTTATCCTCATCATCGTTCAGATAATGGCGGAGCGGCAGAAAGGTGTCCTCTGACAGCAGCCCGGGCAGCAACTTCATCAGCTTCCAGCTCATGGCGCTTTTATTAAAGGCACTTTGTTTCGGAATGCCAGGCAGGACGCAGACAAACATCTGCCAGATAAAACTGGCCGGTAGCGGAAACTCTATATTTGCGGCCACCGAAAATTCTTCCGCCAGTGCCATTTGCAGCCACTGAGCCATACCGGGGCTCTGAACCAGTATGACCTCTTTACTGAAAGGATCCGCTAATGGCTCCCTGTTAATCAGGTGTGCCGTCAGATCTTTTAAAATATCCAACTGATTTGAATGATAGACCCTGAACATATTGCCTCCTGCGACGCCTGCCGTCTCTGCCACGTCACTCTACCTGCTCATCTTCCGGTTGCAAGCCCCGCGGGACACTTATTACGGTAAGCGATCGCCAAAAGGCGGACAAAACAGTTGTTGCAGGGTGGCCTCCCGGCGAAGCGGCCCCTCTGTATGTACAGTCACCCGCAAACAGCCATTCGCGGCAGGCTGGCGACGGATATCACTACGCCAGCCCGCAGGCGGTTTCCCGGCCAGTACCTGAGCCGCGGCCCGCACGGCTTCGCGTTGTGCCCACTGCCGCTGATAGCTGTTAACCAGTTGCTGATGATACTGGCTGAGCAATAACACACTGAGTGAGAGGATCAGTAAGGCAATAAGGCATTCTGCCAGGCTAAAGCCCCTGCCGGCATTCCCGTTCATCGGGTAACGGACAAAGGTCACTCCAGCCCGCGGGAATGGCCACGAGGGCCGAACGTTCCGCATCGTGTGGCTGAACCCATCGCCAGAGCAGGGTCTCGCCGTTTGCCGATTGCCCGCGTAATACTCCGCGTTCGCGTGTCTGCCATAACAGGCAGCTACGCCAGCCCTCTTCCGGAGACTGAAAGCATTGCCAGCCTTCACGGTCTGCCCATCGCTGCTGTAACCCCCAGGCCAGAGACGAAGAAGCCTGATAGAAATCCTGTAAATAGTGATATTCATCGATCCCTCCCGGCATCCCGGCCCGTAAAATCCGTTCACTGGCCTGCAGTAACAGACTCCCCGTCAGCAACAGTAAAACAACGATCAGCAGCGGTGAACTGCCCCGCTGTTTCACAGGTTTTCCGCCAGCACCCAGTGCTGTTGCGCCAGGGTCACTCCGGGGCCGGCGCTGGCGGTCAGTTCCACAGCCAGCCGTGAGGTCTCACGCAGAAAACGTAATCGCGTAATCTGCAGCGATGACGGATCATTCAGCCCTTCCCATCCGGCTCCGTCACAGCCTGTGACGCCCCGTTGGGTCTCCAGCCGTTTATCCCGCCAGCGAAAACCGTAACTGTCGTTTTTCAGGCTGCCGGAAACGTCTCCGGGAATATAGCGCCGCGACTGTAACTGCACTATCAGGCAGTGACCATCGGCACTCAGTATCACCGGCGGACGGGCGCAGGGCGGCCTTTCGCAGTATCCCGCGCGGCGGAAGTTTTTTTCCAGCATCAGTAACAGTTCATGGACTTCCTGTGCCAGCAGGGTTTGCTGTTGCAGTCGCCAGTTATTGCGGACCAGATGCGGAAAAAATCGCGCTGCCCCCAGAAAGATCCCACTGCTGATCAGCAGGGCCAGCAACATCTCACCCAGGGTAAACCCGTGACGTTTTCCGGGGGGTACCCTTTCTTTCTCCATCATTCACATCCTCCTGCCTCCGGCAGACAGAGCCTGATCCTCGCCCGCGACGAAATAATCACCCGCGCGCGTCGGGCTGACGTGCCAAACTCCAGGCTACCCGCCCGGGCAACATTACGACGCCCGTAGAAGCCTGGCTCCCCGACCACCCTCAGTAACTGTACCTGCGGATAAGGGGCCCGCCAGACAAAACGGGCCGTCTTAGGGCACCCGTTGCGCTCTGCCGGAGGGCGGGTGTCCACGCACCAGATATCGCCGCTAGGATAAATGGCCAGGGGCAGATTATGGTTGGTGCGGTTCGCATACTCGCGGACACCGGCAAGAAACAACTGCAATCCGGTGGCCGTTTCTGCAAGCTGTTGTTGCTCACGCCAGCCCTGCCAAACCAGGCTGCCGCCCCCCGCCAGCAACGCGATAATTAACAGGACCAGTGCCAGCTCCGGCAACGTGAATCCACAGGGTAAAAAGTGTGTGTCGTTTTTCATTCCCGCACTATGTGGCAGAAAACATCCCCGGTCGCCCGGCAATGTGACAGCGTCGGGACAGGTACGCAGGAAAGGACAAGCAGGCACAGAATTTCAGCGAGGTTTGCGAGGAGAGGCAAAAAAAACGGCGGCAGTGCCAATGCACTACCGCCGTGATACGTTGACTACGCGGATGAACTCAGACGGCGACCGGAGCCTTAATCGCCGGATGAGGGTCATAACCTTCAATTTCGAAGTCATCGAAGGTGTAATCGAAAATAGAATCAGGCTTACGCTTAATTTTCAGCACCGGCAAGGGACGTGGATCCCGGGTCAGTTGCAGATGAGCCTGCTCAAGGTGATTGTTGTACAGGTGAGTATCCCCGCCGGTCCAGACAAAATCACCGACCTGCAAATCGCATTGCTGCGCAACCATATGCACCAGTAAGGCATAGCTGGCGATATTAAACGGCAGGCCGAGGAACACATCACACGAGCGCTGGTACAACTGACAGCTCAGACGCCCGTCAGCGACATAGAACTGGAAGAACGCATGACAAGGTGCCAGCGCCATTTTATCCAGTTCACCGACGTTCCATGCAGAAACAATAATACGCCGTGAATCCGGGTCCTGTTTCAGCTGACGGATAACCTCACTGATCTGGTCGATATGGCGACCGTCTGCCGAAGGCCAGCTACGCCACTGACGACCATAAACCGGCCCCAGATCCCCCTGTTCATCAGCCCACTCATCCCAGATAGTGACCTTATTCTCCTTCAGATAAGCAATGTTGGTTTCCCCTTTCAGGAACCAAAGCAACTCATGAATAATGGAGCGGATATGGCACTTTTTGGTCGTGACCAGCGGAAAGCCCTGCTGCAGATCAAAGCGCATCTGGTGACCGAATATCGACAACGTGCCGGTACCTGTACGGTCATCTTTTGATGCACCTTCGTTTAAGACTTTCTGCATCAGTTCCAGATACTGTTTCATTTTACTTCACCCGGTTGTTTCAGTGAGCCTCTACGGTAAGCCCAAATCATCATAATCACACCGGCCAGAATCATCGGAATCGACAGGATTTGTCCCATACTGATCACACCGTCAAACAGACCCAACTGGGCATCCGGTTGGCGGAAGAATTCAACAATGATACGGAAAGCGCCGTAACCAATCAGGAACAGACCTGACACACTTCCCAGCGGGCGCGGTTTGCGAATAAATACATTCAGGATGATAAACAGGATCACCCCTTCCAGCAGCAGTTCATAGAGCTGTGACGGATGACGCGGCAGAACACCGTAGGTGTTCAGTAATGACTGCCACTGCGGATGTGTAGCCACCAGCGCCAGATCCTCATCCCTGGACCCCGGGAATAACATCGCCCATGGGCAGTTAGGGTCGACGCGGCCCCATAATTCCCCATTGATAAAGTTACCCAGACGTCCGGCACCCAGCCCGAACGGGATCAGCGGTGCAATAAAGTCAGAGACCTGGAAAAAGTTGCGGCCGGTACGACGCGCAAACACCAGCATCACCACGATGACACCTATCAGGCCGCCGTGGAATGACATTCCGCCATCCCAGACTTTGAACAGATACAACGGATTTTGTAAAAACAGCGGCAGGTTATAAAACAGCACATAACCGATCCTTCCGCCCAGGAAGACCCCGAGGAACCCGGCATAGAGAAGATTCTCTACTTCATTGCGGGTCCAGCCACTGCCGGGTTTATCGGCACGGCGTCCGGCCAGCCACATAGCGAAAATAAAGCCGATCAAATACATCAATCCGTACCAGTGCAGCGATACCGGACCGATAGAAAAAATCACCGGGTCAAATTTTGGAAAAGCAAGATAGCCGTTAGTCATCTTTCACCATTATTCTTTCTATCTGAAAGCCTGTCACCGGAAAAGCCATTTTACCGGTGAAGACCGCGAAGAGTTGCGCATGATAGCACAGGCACCCGTGGCCCGGGGCGGCTAAATGTAAACGGGAATGAGCCGCTAACGTCCGCCGCGGATCAACCCTCCTAGCCCGCGCCGCTCCATAAAGACGGCCACCTGATAGCGGACTTCACTCGCGGTACTGGCTTGTAAAACCTGAGCGACCAGTTGTTCAGTCTCGTTACTATCCAGGTGACGCAGCAGGTATTTTACCCGCGGTACGTTTTTACCGTTCATACTTAAATGGCGGTAACCCATCCCGGTCAGAAGCGGAACACTCATCGGGTCACCGGCCATTTCACCACACACACTGACCGGCAGGTTGTGGCGTCGGGCCTCTAAGTTAATCTGATACATCGCCTTCAGAACCGACGGATGCAGAGGATCGTACAGGTTTGCTACCCGGGTATTATTCCGGTCGACCGCCAGCAAATACTGCGTCAGGTCGTTGGTTCCGACCGAAATAAAATCAACCGTACGGGCCACCTGCGGTATCAGAAAAATCATCGACGGCACTTCTATCATGACACCGACCTGAGGACGCGGGATCTCGTAGCCCAGCATCTCCTCCACTTCATGCCCTGCCCGTTCAATCAGTTTGCGGGCCTCATCGATCTCATCAATGCTGGTGATCATCGGTAACAGGATTTTAAGGTTACCGGAGGCGGCATTAGCACGCAGCATCGCCCTGACCTGTACCAGAAAGATTTCCGGCTGGTCCAGGGTGAGACGTATTCCCCGCCAGCCCAGGCTGGGGTTTTCTTCACTGATGGGCATATACGGCAGTTGTTTATCGGCACCGATATCCAATGTCCGCAGGGTCACTGGCTTATTATTAAAGACCTGCAGCATGCCCTGATATTGCGCGACCTGCTCTTCTTCAGAAGGAAAGCCGCTCTGTAACATAAAGGGCACTTCCGTACGATACAGGCCGACACCATCGACGCGGTCGCCCATCGTCTGCTCAAGTTCGGCACTCAGCCCGGCATTCAGCAGGATAGTGACGGCTTCGCCGTGTTTCATTGTGCCCGGCTGCCCGGCGACAGTTTCAGCGGTTTCGCTGAGCGCATTCTCTTCGCGGATCAGACGCTGATATTCTTTAATCAGTATCGGTTCCGGGTCTATCAGTAATTCCCCCCGATAACCGTCAACAATCAGCAGATGTTTATGCAACTGTTCGGGACGGATATCCGCCCCCATCACCGCCGGGATCCCCATGGCACGGGTCAGGATAGCGGCATGAGAATTCGCCGCACCGTCGCGGACGACCACCCCGATCAAACGTTCCGGAGGGACTTCGGCCAACGCCGTCGCAGTCAGTTCATCCGCCACCAGCACAAAACGTTCCGGCCAGGCATTGGTGCCGTGCAGGCTGTCGTCAAGGTGGAACAGTAAACGCTGCCCGAGTTCACGAATGTCTCCGCTGCGTTCCCGCAGATACGCATCTTTCAGCTCAGCAAACTGCCCGGCATATCGCTCAATAACGATTTTAACGGCCCATTCGGCCACGGCTCCCTGATCTATCTCGCTGAGCAGATCTTTCTTCAGCCGGGGCTCACTCAGCAGGTGAGAGTAAAGGTCAAAAATGGCCGCACTCTCTTTCTGAACACTGCTGGAGAAGCGCTTACTGTAGCGACGGAATTCGTCGCCGGCTTCATTCATCGCGCGTAACAGACGTTCCCGTTCCTGCACGGTATCCAGCGTCGAGGCCTGGGTGACCTGTTCGAGGGTAGGCTGAATATGGTCAACCCAGCCCGGGGCAACCGCAACACCCGGTGAGGCGGCAATGGCGCGGATACGACTCTGACGGAATACCCCGAATAACTGCCCTATCTGCGACTGAGAAAGCAGTGTTCCGACCTGGGTCGCCAGGGTGACCAGAAAAGACTCTTCGGACTCGTCAAACGAGCGCAGTTCCCGCTGCTGCACCACCAGAACACCGAGCACCTGACGGCGGTTAATGATAGGCGCGCCAAGGAACGAGCGATAATGCTCTTCTTTTACCGAGGGGATAAATTTGAAGCTGGGATGGCTCTGAGCATCGGCCAGGTTAATGGGTTCGGCCAGGCGACCGACCAGTCCGACAATTCCTTCATCCAGAGCCAGAGTAATGGTGCGACCGCGCGGTTTTTTCAGACCGCGGGTTGCCATCAGGTAATAGCACTGACGCTCCTGATCCGCCAGGTAAACCGAACAGACTTCGGTATCCATCGCCTGACAGATCTCATTCACCAGTATTTCAAGTGCTTCATTGAGTCTGGAAGCACTGGCTACCTTTTCTACAATATCGCGTAACCGGGTGAGCATCAGCGCCATGCTCTATCCTCTTTTTCTTCGGCCGGGCTGTTGACTGCGTGGCAGTGAATTCTCTGTTGCAGACATCACCACTGTCGCAAACTCCTTCATTACACGACGATAAACATCACGTTTGAAAGAAACGACCTGTCTCACCGGGTACCAGAAACTTACCCAGCGCCAGCCATCAAATTCAGGGGTACTGCTTCCCTGGACATTAATGGCATTCTCATGGCATTGCAGTTGCAACAGAAACCATTTTTGTTTCTGGCCGATACATACCGGCCGGGTATCCCAACGCACCAAACGTTTTGGCAATTTGTAACGCAACCAGTTACGGGTTGAGGCGATAATCCGTACATCTTTACGATGTAACCCGACTTCTTCAAACAATTCCCGATACATCGCCTGTTCCGGAGTTTCTCCGGGATTGATGCCCCCCTGAGGAAACTGCCAGGAGTGTTGTCCGAAACGTCTGGCCCACAGAACCTGTCCTTGTCTGTTACAGATTACAATCCCAACATTCGGGCGGTAGCCATCATCATCGATCACCAGACTACCTCAAAGCTATCTTCAGATAGCCTGATTGTTTCATACTACTCACAGGCGGTAAACCATTGGCTGGCAGGGATTCAACAGAATAAATCAGGGATAACCCACAAAAAACCTTAGAGTTATAAACAGAGGACCATCAAAGAGTACAATTTTATGCACCTTTTCTGTGGATAGCTTTGTGCAGAACACGGGATTTCCCTGAATAATCACACTACCTCCGACAAATCCCCTTGCAAAGAAAACAAAAATAAAACCTTATATTTCATGAAATTAAACCATGAAACATGGGGTAAAAAGCAGGGTTTTACGGGGTGTGCCACAAATAACTTAACCAACCGAACAAAAAGTAACCATCGCTATTTTTATCCACAGATTATGGTGATATGTTACCCACCATCGCAAAAAAAATTGTACGGACCGCCAAAGTCAAGGCTGTAAATAGAACCAGTAGTCCGTACCAGATACAGTTATCCCATTTTTCTGTGGATAACTCTGCGTATAATCCTGTTTATTATCGATGAAAAACAGGTATAAGCCCGGCCCTCCATGCTCTGAGGTACCGTCTGTCCCATAAAAAAGTACGCAGAATCATGCTATTATTGGATTTACTCACTGCATTCAGGCGCGCGAATAAACCCGCCCTCCTGGCAGGTTATTTTTTAATCAAAAAGCGAGGGATTATGTCTGACTCCCCGGCACCTCTGGCCGCCCCGGAAAATGAACAGGTATTACTGCAGCGAGCCTATGCGCTCGCCGGACAAACCCTGGAGGAACTGGCTGCCGCATTCTCTCTGCCGGTGCCGGCCGATCTGCGCCGGGATAAGGGCTGGATAGGGACATTGATCGAATGGCATCTCGGCGCGACAGCGGGAAGTAAAGCGGAACAGGACTTTGCCCACCTGGGAATCGAACTCAAAACTATCCCTGTGGATAGCCGGGGCCAGCCACTGGAAACGACCTTTGTCTGTGTTGCACCGCTAACCGGTAATACCGGCGTCAGATGGCAGAACTGCCACCTGCGTCATAAGCTATCACGCGTGTTATGGGTACCTGTGGAAGGTGAACGCGCCCTTCCTCTGAAACAACGACGGATAGGGTCCCCTTTATTGTGGAGCCCTTCCCCGGAAGAGGAAGAACAGTTGCGCGCAGACTGGGAAGAACTGATGGAGATGATTGTACTGGGTGACGTGGATAAAATTACCGCCCGCCACGGTCAGTATCTGCAAATCCGTCCGAAAGCGGCTAACCGTAAAGCCCTCACGGAAGGCATTGGCGCGCAGGGCCAGCCTGTCATGACCCTGCCCCGCGGTTTTTATCTGAAGAAAACATTTACCGGCCCGCTACTGGCCCGTCATTTTCTGCTGTGAATTTTTTCTGTCCCCGATGGATCCTGAGCGGTTATACTCTCTGTTTAGATTTCGTTTAGGATTGATGTGAATATGTTTGAGTGGATTGCTGATCCCAATGCCTGGCTGGCGCTCGGGACACTGATAGTGCTGGAAGTGGTTCTGGGTATCGACAATATAATATTCCTGTCGCTGGTAGTGGCTAAATTACCGGAAAAACAACAGGATAAAGCCAGAAGGCTGGGGCTGATGGCGGCAATGCTGATGCGGCTGGCACTGCTGGCGTCTATCGCCTGGGTAGTGCGACTGACTCATCCGCTGTTTACCGCTTTTGGTCATGCTCTCTCTCTGCGGGATCTTATCCTGATGGCGGGCGGGCTGTTTCTTATCTGGAAATCGGCAAAAGAGATCCATGAAACTATCGAGGGCGGCGAAGAAGTACACGAAAGTCGGGTGCATTCCTTTGCCGGAGCGATTATCCAGATCATGCTGCTCGACATCATCTTTAGCCTGGATTCCGTCATCACCGCCGTCGGATTGTCTGATCATCTGTTTATTATGATGGCTGCGGTCGTGGTTGCCGTGGTCATGATGATGTTTGCAGCAAAGGCTATCGGAGAATTTGTCGAGCGGCACCCGACGATAAAGATGCTGGCGCTGGCGTTTCTGATCCTGGTGGGCTTTACCCTGCTGCTGGAAAGTGTGTCGATACACGTGCCGAAAGGCTACATCTATTTCGCCATGTTTTTCTCGATGGGGGTGGAGTTGCTTAACCTGTTACGCACTAAGAAGAAATCACATTAATCCTCTTCCGGCGGAAAGTCTCCCTTTCCCGGACGCTTTCCGCCGGAGTCCCGTCTTATCCTTTCTTTTCGCGTTTTTTTGCGTGTTATCATCGGTTTCAGAACGCTCCTGTTTGTCTGCAGCAGATAAATCATTTATTACTATATCATCTAATAAACTGACAACAGCACAGAGGAGAGCCATGAACGGATTACGTATCATTGCAGCCGGCGGCATTATGCTTAGCGCAATACTACTTGGCGGCTGCAGCAGCCATTATGTAATGGCCACGAAAGATGGCCGTATGATTATGACCCACGGAAAACCGGAAATCGATAAAGATACAGGGCTCGTCCGGTATACCGACGAGTCCGGGGATCAGGTGCAGATCAACGGGGATGAAATTTCCGGCATTATCGAACGCTGATTTCAGCCTGCTGCTGTTCCGGCGGTAGTCGCGGGTACATTTTCCTTTCGCGCTATCCCTTCGCCGGTTATAGTCCGGGAAGGCCTTTTTTACCCGTAACCACAGAAGGAAGCCAGCAATGCACTATCACCGCATTCCCCATAGTTCGCTGGAAGTCAGTCAGCTGGGACTGGGTACCATGACCTTTGGCGAACAGAACAGTGAAGCCGATGCCCACGCGCAGCTCGATTTTGCCCTGAGCCAGGGAATTAACCTGATTGATACTGCCGAGATGTATCCCGTTCCGCCACGCCCGGAAACTCAGGGCCTGACGGAGAAATATATCGGCAGCTGGCTGAAAAAAACCGGTAACCGCGACAAAATTGTCCTGGCAAGCAAAGTGGCTGGCCCGATCCGTGGTAATGATGCGTCTATCCGGCCTGGCCAGGCACTGGACCGCAAAAATATCCGGGCCGCCCTGGATGCCAGTCTGCAACGACTGAACACCGATTACCTCGATCTCTACCAGTTACACTGGCCACAGCGACCGGCGAACTTTTTCGGGCGTCTGGGATATGAATATACCGACGAGAACGTGCCGGTCACCCTGCTGGAAACCCTGGAGGCTTTAACTGAGCAGGTCCGTGCCGGGAAGATCCGTTATATCGGTGTTTCTAACGAAACGGCATGGGGTGTCATGCGCTACCTGCAACTGGCAGAAAAGCATGACCTGCCACGTATCGTCACCATTCAGAACCCGTATAGTCTGCTGAATCGTAGTTTTGAAGTCGGTCTGGCAGAAATCAGCCAATATGAAGGGGTGGAGTTACTGGCATATTCGTCGCTGGCTTTTGGTACGCTGAGCGGAAAATACCTGAACGGTCGGCAACCTGCCGGGGCGAGAAATACTCTGTTCAGTCGTTTTACCCGATATTCCGGTGAGCAGTCTGCGCTGGCGATTGAAGCTTACGTGACTCTGGCACAGCGGCACGGGCTGGACCCTTCACAGATGGCACTGGCGTTTGTCCGTCAGCAACCTTTTGTCGCCAGCACCCTGCTGGGAGCCACGACTCTCGAACAGCTGAAAACTAATATCGATAGTTTTAACCTCACACTGAGTGCAGAAGTCATCGCTGAGCTGGAGGCTATCCATCGGCGCTTTACCTACCCTGCTCCCTGACTTGCCTTCTCTGCACCGCCGGGCGGTGCAGAAATCCTCAGGCACGGCGCGGTTTCAGCCACTGCCAGCCCCAGAGTACAGTGATCCCCAGCGCGAATAAGCTGCCAAAGGCACAACCCAGTACCAGCGGAGGTGCGCCCAGTTTGACCGCCAGCGCATAGACTGTCAGCATCCCCAGCATGGCCACATTTTCACCCAGATTCTGCACTGCAATCGCATATCCGGCCCCGACAGACGCCCTGCCACGTACCTGCAACAGCGCATTCAGCGGCACGACAAATACCCCGCCACAGACACCGGCAATGATCAGCCAGAAACCGGCACTATAGAGGTGGTGCATCAGCGTAAAAATAATCACCACTCCGCCCAGCAAAATACCGGCCGGGAAGCAACGCCGGGTATTCTTCAGGGTAATCAGCTTGCCGGCCAGCAATGCTCCGCCGACAATACCTATCGCGACCAGCGCATTCAGCAGAGTCGGCGTCGTATTATCCGTGACCCCTAATGCCACCGGCACCCACAGCACCAGCAGGAAACGTAAAGTTACCCCGGCTCCCCAGAACAGGCTGGTACCGATCAGCGAGAACCGGGTTTCGTAGTCCTGCCAGAGGATGCGACAGGCTGCAATAAATTCCTGCAGCATGACCCGCAGATTCAGGGATTGCGCCGGTCGGGCTGCCGGCAGCCCCGGGATCATGGTATTCGCCAGCACCGCCAGTGCGTAGATCACTGCACACATCAGCAGGGCCGTGGAAACATGCCAGTCGGCAAGCATCCCTCCGGACAGAGACCCCAGCAGAATAGCGGCAATGGTTGAACTTTCCATTAATCCGTTACCCCGAATCAGGTCGTCCTCAGACACCAGCTCCCCCAGAATGCCATATTTCGCGGGGGAGTAGGCCGCAGCCCCCATTCCCACCAGCCCGTAGCCGATAAAAGGGTTAAAGTTAATGCCAATCAGCACAGCACCGATAAATTTCAGGCCGTTAGCGACCATCATCACCCGCCCTTTGGGAAAGCTATCCGCAAACTGTCCGACAAAAGGTGCCAGCAGAATGTATGCCACCACGAAAACCATCTGTAATACAGGTTGCGTCCAGTCCGGATAGGCATATTTTTTCATCAATGCCAGAGTGGCAAATAACAGCGCGTTATCGCCGAAAGCCGAGAAAAACTGTGCGATCAGGACAGGCCGCAGTCCCTCTCTGCCGGCCGGCGGCGCTATAATGATATTACCCATGATCCCTTACCACTGTGGACTCTGTTGTCGTCGTCGCCATCGTTTTAAGCTGCTGATAATCCGGTTTGCCACTGCCCAGCAGGGGCATCTGTGACAGCCAGCGAATATCACGCGGCACGCTCAGTTCGCTATAGCCCAGCTCACGGCTGGCCTGTAACAGCGTGTCACGCGTCAGCATGTTATCCGTAGTAAACAGCACCAGTGCCTCGCCGCGCGTTGCATCGGGTCTGGCGACAGAGGCATGCTGATGTTCCGCCGACACCTTCAGGGCCAGGGTCTCCGGGATCTCCAGAGAGACCATTTCTCCCGCCAGTTTGGCAAAACGTTTCACCCTGCCCTGAATACGGCAGAAGCCATCGCTATCAAAACTGACCAGGTCGCCGGTGTCATACCAGCCGGGTTCCATGACGCCTTCACCGTTATCGGCGGAAGGCGGTTCAATCACCCCGGGGGCCGTCGCCCGCAGGTAGCCTTTCATCAGGTTAGGTCCCCGCACCTGGAGCCGTCCCCCGTCTTCAATGCCGGGCACCGCGAGCAGCCGAAAGTCCATCGCCGGAAGAATACGACCGACCGTATTAAAGCGGGCCGCCATCGGCACGTTAATCGACAATACCGGCGCGCATTCTGTCGCGCCGTAACCTTCCAGGATGCGTAAACCAAACTTTTCCAGATAGAGATCGCGGGTGGATGCCGGTAGCCGGTCAGCACCGGCGACCACATAACGAATACGCGCAAAATCATAAGGGTCAGCAAAACGGGCATACTGCGCCAGGAAAGCCGGGGTACCGAATAACACGTTGCAGTTCCGGTCGTAGACCAGCTCGGGAATAATGCGGTAATGCAAAGGGCTGGGGTAAAGTAAGGCCTCTGCACCGGTAAAAAGTGGTGTAAACAGGCCGACTGTCAGACCAAAGGCATGGAACAGCGGCAATGAAGACATGAAACGGTCGCCCGGCCGGAAATCGGCCACTGTGCGGATTTGTTCAACGTTAGCCAGCAAACTCTTATGGCTGTGCACGACACCTTTCGGATCTCCCTCTGACCCGGAAGTAAACAGGATCACCGCTGCATCTTCGGGGGACTGCGGGGCCTGCGCCCGTTCCGGTTGCAGCAGATGACGGAGGATCCACAACTTATCGCGGAACGTCAGTGCCCCTTTCAGATCTTCCAGATAAACCCAGCTCACCCCCTCCAGCCCTTCGGTCAGGTGCCAGAGTTTGCCTTTATCGAGGAACTGTCGTGAGGTAAAAATGGTGGTGATTTTTGCTGCATCGACCGCCACCTGCAATCCGCGCACTCCGGCAGAGTAGTTCAGCATGGCAGGAACTCGGCCCCGCAAAATCGCCCCGAAAATCACCGCCGGGGTAATGGACGTATTGGGCAGTAACAGTCCGGGTGTCTGCGCGGGCGGGCAGTATTTATCGAGTAGCCGGGCCACGCCAAGCATCTTTTTCAGCAGTTTCCGGTAACTGTCAGGCGGGGATAACACATCCGAGATACAGGTACGTCCCGGTCCGTATCGCCGGGCGGCACTAAGAAATGCCTCAAACAGCGTCTGCCGCGGGCGGGCCGCCATCCGGGCTTCCATCATAATGTGATGCAGATGTTCACCGGCCTGAGCGCGACGCTGACGGGCGGCAGGTGCCGCAGGCATCGGTATACGGGTGCCAGGCAGAATATGCAGGTCAATCTGCGGGAAGGGGCGACGCGGAATTTCACCGCTCTGACGGGCAAACCAGCTGTATTCTGCCCCTTCGATACGTATCGGCACAACGGTAGCACCGGTTTTGGCGGCCAGAAAGCCGGCTCCGCTGTAAATTTTCATCAGTGAACCGGTGATACTGATGCGCCCTTCAGGGAAAACCACCACCGGGCGTCCCTGATTGATCAGACGAATAAGCTGCTTCACAGAGACCGGTTTTAACGGGTCCAGCGGGACAACCTCGACCAGCGCCCGCACAATTTTCATATACCAGCAGTCAGAAAGGCCCGACCAGACTGCAAAGACCGGTTTAACCGGTAAGAACAGGCTCAGTAATATGCCATCAAGAAAAGAGGTATGGTTAGGAGTAATCAGTAATTTGTCATGCTGAAAGGGTGACAAATCGCCGTGCACCCGCACCCGCCAGAAAAGACGGCAGAGTCCACGCAACAGACTAAACATCCACTCTCCTTAATATTCAAACAGTCATCCCCGGATTAAACACGTTTGTGTCGCAGGACACAATTAATCAGCACAAAATGTCGCTATTTTTTTTACTCCGGTCACAGTCCGATGGTTTTCTGACCGGAGCAAAAAAGAGGAGAGAGAAGAAGGGAGATTACTGGCTGTTGCCGGCCGGGGCATCCGGCAATTCAGAGGTGCTCCAGCCCCCGCCGAGGGCAGCAATCAGTGCCACACTGGTCGCCCATTGGGTGCTCTGTAGCCCCAGTAAACTCTGGCGGGCATTGAGGCTGCTGTTTTCGGTGGTCGCCACGTCAAGGTAGTCAATCATCCCGGCATTATACTGATTGCGGGTCACTCTGGCAGACTCAGCCGCCGCATCACTGGCAGCTTTCTGAGCCGCAATTTCGTCGTTCAGGGTATTCAGCTCGACCAGGTTATTTTCCACATCCTGTATCGCCGTCAGTACGGTCTGGCGATAGGTGGCCACACTGGCATCATAAGAGGCACGGGCCTGTTCAACTTTCGCTGAGGTCGCCCCGAAGTCCAGTACCGTCCCGCTCAGTTCCGGCCCCAGCGACCAGACCCGTTCAGGCAGCGAGAACAGATTATGCAATACGCTGGACGTAAAGCCGCCGCTGGCAGACAACGTCAGGTCCGGATAATAACCGGCAATCGCCACCCCGACCGCTGCGTTAGCCGCGGCCACATTACGCTCAGCATAGGCGATATCCGGACGTCGTTGTAACAGGCTCCCCGGCAGACTGACCGGGATGGCCGGTAATGTCGCGGTAAACGGGGCCGCCGGCAGCGAGAACTGCGACGGTGTTTTACCGATCAGCAAGGCAATCGCATGTTCCAGCTGCGCACGCTGCCACTGATAATCCAGCGCCGTTGAACGGGTACTGGCCAGCTGCATCTGTGCCTGCGCCAGCGTACCGCGATCCTCAGTGCCCGCCAGGTATTTATTATTAATCACCCGCAGGTAGCCTTCATACGCGGCAATACTCTGCTTATAGAGGGCAATCCTTTCATCCATAATCCGCAACTGGAAATAATCCTGTGCCAGTTCAGACTGTGCGCTGAGCGTGGCATTGGCAAGCTCCGCCGCACTCGCCGAGGCATTGGCCCGGTCTTCTTCCCGCTGGCGACGCAGACTGCCCCAGAGATCCACTTCCCAGCTGGCGGTCAGCCGTGCGGAATGACTGTCAGCAATACTCTGCACCGGGGAACTGCCATTCGTATGACTGGCCGCGCGCGTCGAGCTGCCATCGACACTCAGCGATGGGAATAGCGCCGCTTTCGATGCTGCGGACAGTGCGCGGGCTTCACGATACTGTGCGGCATACATGGCGATATTCTGGTTGGAAATCGCCACCTGCGGCATCAACTGATTCAGCACCGGGTCGTTAAAACTCCGCCACCACTCCCCTTTCGGTTCGGCATCCTGTGGCGTTGCCTGCTGCCAGCCTTTGGCTTCTTTAAAATGTATCGGCACATCTGCCGACGGACGATGATAGTCCGGGCCGACCATACAGCCACTGAGCAGCAATACCAGGCAGATCGGGGTAAGTTTTTTTACTGTTTTCATCTATCAGGATCCTGAGGCCCGCAGGCGGTGCCATTGTCGTTTTGTGGCGCGGCTCAGCCGGTCCAGCCACAGATAGACCACCGGGGTGGTAAAAAGGGTCAGCAACTGGCTAAGCGCCAGACCGCCGGCAATCGCCATGCCCAGCGGACTGCGCAGATCCGCATCCCCGCCGCTGCCAAGCGCCAGAGGAAGTGCACCGAAGAAAGCCGCCAGCGTGGTCATCATGATAGGGCGGAAACGTTTAACACAGGCCTCCGTGATGGCGTCCTGCGGGCTAAGCCCCTGTTTACGTTCTGCATCCAGCGCAAAGTCGATCATCATAATGGCATTTTTCTTTACGATACCAATCAGCAGCACAATACCGATCAGTGAAATCACCGTTAGCTGGGTATTGGTGAGGATCAGCAGCAGCAAGGCCCCTACGCCCGCCGAGGGCAGGGTCGAGAGAATAGTCAGCGGATGAATATAACTTTCATAGAGCATACCCAGCACGATATACACGGCAGCCAGCGCTGCAGCAATCAGCCACGGCATGGTGGCCGTCAATTGGGTAAATGCCGCAGCCGTCCCCTGGAAACCGGCCTGGATCGTATCCGGCAGACCGATTTTCGCCATCGCCTGATTAATCGCGGCCCGGGCTTCTTCCAGTGAGGCCCCGTCCGCCAGGTTAAAGGCCAGTGTACTGGTGGCCGACTGCCCCTGATGGTTGACCGTCAGCGGCGCGTTGCCGCCACGGAAACTGGCAAAGGCTGACAGGGGGACGCGGTCACCACTGTTGTTAATGACGAACAGTTTTTGCAGCTCTTCCGGGTCACTGGTTTGATCACTTTGCAGCATCATCACCACATGATACTGGTTCAGCGTTTTGTAAATGGTCGCTATCTGGCGCTGGGCGAACGCATTATTCAGCAACGTATCCAGCATATTTACATTTACGCCTAAGCGGCTGGCCCGATCACGGTCGATATCGATCATCACTTCCTGGCCACCGGTTTGGGAGTCCGAATCCACGTCGGTTAACTGCGGGATAGCCCGTAATGCAGCCGCCACTTTCGGTGTCCAGGTGCGTAACAGGTCCAGGTTATCGGCCTGCAGACTGTATTGATAGGTCGCATTTGCACTGCGTCCGCCAATATGTAAGTCCTGGGCCGCCATCAGGAATAACTGAGCTCCGGCCACATGACTGGCTTTCATACTCAGCCGGTTGGCGATTTCGGTGGCGTTCCCTTTCCGTTTGTCGAAATCCTTCAGCCGGACAAAGAAATTCGCTGTATTACGTGACCCGAACATACCGCCGCCCATTGAGGACATCACACTTTCTACCGCCGGGTCTGAGCGGATAATCCGGGTAAACTCGGCAACTTTCGGTTTCATCGCCTGGAAAGAGATATTCTGGTCAGCACGCGCCATGCCCATCAGTAACCCGGTGTCCTGGTTCGGGAAGAAGCCTTTCTGAACCACCGAATAAAGAAACAGATTCAGCAGTACCGTCAGCAACAAACTGATCATGGTCAGTTTCTGGTGTGCCATCACCCAGGTCAGCCCGCGGCCGTAAGCGGCAGACAGCCGGTTAAGCTGTTTTTCTATCCAGCGAAATACCGGATGTGGCGGCTGTGTCTCCGGAGGATGACGCTTAAGCAAACGGGCGCACAGCATTGGCGTCAGGCTGAGCGAGACAAACATCGAAATGACCAGCGAGATACTGAGGGTTACCGCAAATTCACGGAACAGACGACCGACAATACTGCCCATCAGCAGAATAGGAATAAAGACCGCAATCAGCGAGATGGTCATCGATAAAACAGTAAAGCTGACCTCCTGTGCCCCGCGGACAGCAGCCCGTACCGGCCCCAGCCCCGATTCGATATGGCGCATAATGTTTTCCAGCACCACTATCGCATCATCCACCACGAACCCGGTGGCGATAATCAGCGCCATCAGGGAAAGGTTATCCAGGCTGTATCCGAGCAGGTACATCACCATGCAGGTCCCGATCAACGAGACCGGTAATGCCAGTGCCGGTATAACGACCGCCCGCCAGTTACGCAGGAAAACAAAGACCACCGCAATCACCAGCAATACGGCCGTCAACAGAGTCTCTTCGGTATCGTACAGAGAAGCCCGCACCAGCGGGGCCCGGTCAACCACCAACTGCAGACTGGTGTCTGCCGGAATTGAGGCCCGCATTGCCGGTAGCTGTGCCTTAATGGCATCGATAGTCTTCAGCATATTGGCACCGGCCTGGCGGGTCACACCAATCATTACCGCCGGTTTACCGTTCAGAAAACCGGCGCTGTACTTATCCTGCACACCATCGTAGACGGTGGCGACATCATGTAAGCGTACGGCTTTGCCATTCCGGTAGAGAATGATCAGGTTACGGTAGCGGTCGGCACTCTCCAGCTGACCGTTACTGTCGATAGACCAGGAGAAGTTTTTCCCTTCCAGTATCCCTTTCGGCAGATTTGTGGTGCTGTTGGCCACCGCCGTTCTGACAGTGTCCAGCGAGATCCCGTACTGCGTCAGCTTTTCCGGTTGCAGATCAATACGGACCGCCGGTAATGCACTCCCCATCAGGGAAACCTCACCTACTCCCTGCACCTGCGATACCACCTGCTCTATCTTACTTTCGGCGAGGTCATATAACTCTCCGGGCGGACGCGTGGAAGAGGTCAGGGCCATCATCACTATCGGCGCATCTGACGGGTTGGCTTTCCGGTAAGTCGGCATTGAGGGCATACTGCTCGGCAGTAAACTACGGGCCGCGTTAATGGCCGCCTGCACATCCCGCGCAGCACCGTTGATATTCCTGTCCAGAGAAAACTGCAGAATGATCGTTGTGGAGCCCTGAGAGCTCCTGGACGTCATTTCGGTTATATCGGCGATTTCCCCCAGCGCACGTTCCAGCGGGGTGGCGACGGTCGCCGCCATCGTTTCAGGGCTGGCACCAGGCAGGCTGGCACTGACCATAATGGTCGGAAAGTCGACCTGGGGTAGCGGAGCGACCGGCAAAAGCCGGTACCCCAACGCCCCCAGCAACAGAATTGCCAGCGTCAGCAAAACGGTTGCAACCGGCCGGAAGATAAACAGCCGGGTAATACTCATGACTCCCTCCGTGCGGCATCACGGCGACGTTTGATAAAGCGTTTGCCACGCTGTGATAATCCGTCAAACCAGAGATAAATCACCGGGGTGGAGAACAGCGTCAGTACCTGGCTGACAATCAGACCACCCACGATCACAAGCCCCATCGGCTGACGTAATTCCGCTCCGGAGCCCGATGCCAGCATCAGAGGTAACGCCCCGAGTAATGCGGCCATGGTCGTCATCAGTATCGGGCGGAAACGCAGCAGACAGGCCTGATGTATCGCCTCCCGCGGGGACAAATGCTGTTTATTTTCGGCTTCGAGTGCAAAGTCGATCATCATAATGGCATTCTTTTTCACGATACCAATCAGCAGGATGACACCGATAAGGGCTATCAGACTGAACTCCGTTCCGGTCAGCAGCAATGCCAGCAGTGCACCGATCGCGGCCGAAGGCAGCGTCGACAGGATAGTGACCGGGTGGATAAAGCTCTCATAGAGAATGCCGAGCACCAGGTACATGGTCAGCAGTGCGGCCAGGATCAACCACAGAGTATTGGCCGTCGCGCTCTTAAACGCCGATGCCTCCCCCTGATACTGCAGATTGATGGATGACGGCAGGTTTAACTGCTGAACAATGTCACTAATGGCCTCTTGCCCCTGTTCTATCGAGTACCCCTGGTTCAGGTTAAAGGAGACCATGACGGCCGGGTACTGATTCAGACGCATATTCATCAGGGACCCGAGCCGCTGATGGATAGTGGCAATAGATGTCAGCTTCACCATTCCGCTGCGGGTGGTGGTGGTGTCTGAGCTGCTGCCGGCGGAAGCAGCACTGCTGCCAGGATCACTGGTATCGGTTACCGAAGACTTCAGATAAATATCGTCCAGCGATTGCGGACTGACCTGATAATCCGGCGCGACTTCCAGCACAACACGGTACTGGTTCGCCTGAGTAAAGATGGTCGACACCAGACGCTGACCAAAGGCGCTGTACAGTGCAGTGTCGACATCCGCAGCGGTGATCCCCAGCCGTGACGCTTTATCCCGGTCAAGGTCAACGTACGCAATACGGCCCTGATCCTGCAGGTTACTGACCACACTGTTAAATTCCGGACGTTTTGCCATCGCGGCAATCAGTTGCGGTGTCCATTTCACCAACTGTTCGCTGTCCAGTGAGGCCAGCGTAAACTGATACTGACTGGGTGTGACCTGATCATTGACGGTCAGATCCTGCGCCTGTTGCATATACAGACTGATACCGGGCACCTGATGAGCCGCCTGTTGCAACTGTTTCACAATCTCATCGCCACTGTCGCTACGTTCTGAGAAAGGTTTCAGGTTAATTTGCAGACGACCACTGTTCAGGCTGGTATTCGTCCCGTCAATACCGATAGTAGAGCTCAGCGACGCCACAGACGGGTTTTTCAGCACTATCGCCGCCAGTGCCTGCTGACGCCGCGCCATTTCCTGGAAAGAGACATCCTGCGAAGCAATAGTGGTACCTTCAATCAGCCCGGTGTCCTGCGGCGGGAAAAACCCTTTAGGCACCAGTACATAGAGCAGGGCCGTCAGTGCGAATGTCGCCACCGCAACCCATAACGTAATTTTCTGGTGGTTGAGTACCACATTCAGCAGATGGTCATAACCGCGGATAATACGGTCAAACCCGGCCCCCACTTTACGGGAGAAGCGGGACTGTTTCTCTTCCGGGACATGACGAAGTAAATATGCACATAACATCGGTGTCAGGGTCAGAGAGACCACCAGCGACACCAGAATAGAGACCGCCAGGGTAATGGCGAACTCCCTGAATAAGCGCCCGACCACATCCCCCATAAACAGCAGCGGGATCAAGACCGCAATCAGAGAAAACGTCAGCGAGATAAGGGTAAAGCCGATCTGCTGAGCGCCTTTCAGAGCAGCTTCTAACGGTGATTCCCCCTCTTCCAGGCGCCTGGAAATATTCTCGACCATCACGATGGCATCATCAATCACAAAACCGGTCGCAATGGTGAGTGCCATCAGTGACAGATTGTTCAGGCTGAAGTCCAGCAGGTACATCACACCGAAGGTTCCGACCAGTGACAACGGCACCGCCACACTCGGGATCAGCGTCGCGGACAGATTACGCAGGAACAGAAAGGTCACCATCACCACCAGGGCTATCGACAACATCAGCTCAAACTGAACATCACTGATAGAAGCACGGATAGTCTGGGTACGGTCAGAAATCACGTTCAGTTTAACGCCATCCGGCAGGGCTGCCTGCAGCGCCGGGAGTTGGGCTTTAATACTGTCGACCACCTGAATCACATTCGCGCCGGGCTGGCGCTGCACGCTGAGGATAATTGCCGGCTGACGATCCGCCCAGGCCGACTGAAAGCGGTTTTCTGCCCCCTGCGTGATAGTCGCGATATCTTTCAGGCGCAATGCCGCACCGTTTTGCCAGGTCAGGATGAGATTGCCGTATTCCTGCGGCGTTTTCAGCTGATCATTGGCATCGATGGTCACCGAGTGATACTTGCCGTCAAAGCCTCCTTTTGAGCCATTGACGTTGCTGTTATTGATCAGGGTATTCACATCCGAAAACGTCAGATTATGTGCCGCCAGGGCCTGCGGGTTCAGCTGGATACGGATGGCGGGCTGATTCCCTCCGGCCAGCGTCACCAGCCCTACCCCGCTGATTTGTGACAGTTTCAGAGCAACACGGGTATTAACCAGATCCTGAACCCGGGTCAGTGGCATCGTGTCTGAGGTTGCCGACAGAGTGATCACCGCCGTATCGGCCGGGTTCACTTTTTTATAGGTCGGCGGATTAGGCAAATCCCCCGGTAACAGGCTGTTTGCCGTATTAATAGCGGCCTGCACTTCCTGCTCCGCCACATCCAGTGAAATATCCAGCCCGAAACGCAGAGTGATCACCGAAGAGCCTCCGGAGCTTTCGGAGGTCATCTGACTCAGGCCACTCATCTCACCTAAATTACGTTCCAGCGGCGCGGTGATGGACGTGGACATAACATCCGGGCTTGCCCCCGGATAGAGTGTAGTCACCTGAATGGTAGGATAATCGACCTGTGGCAACGCAGACACTGACAAAAACCGGTAAGCAAAAATACCGGAAAGCAGTATGCCAACCATCAGTAATATGGTGGCGACCGGTCGTTGTATAAATAGCCGGGAGGGATTCATTAATTCTTCGCCTGTGAACGCTCTTTGTCTGAAGGAGCCCCGGCAGCCGCCCGGGCTTCACTGCTATCCACGACCGAGACTTTGGCACCGGTGGTCAGTCTGTCGATACCTTCGGTGACCAGCCGCTCCCCGGGTGTCACTCCGCTCAGGATGGCCTGCTGATCACTGCCATAGGCCGGGCCGGGGGTCACACTACGGCGGGTCACCGTATCGTCGGCGTTGATCACAAAGACAAAGCTGCCATCACTGCTGATCTGTAAGGCCTCGGCCGGGATCACCGTCGCATTGTTCAGCACTTCGGTCTGCAGACGCAGGTTAACAAACTGGTTAGCAAACAGCGCTTCATCCGTATTCGGGAACATCGCTTTCAGCTCCACGCTACCCGTACTGGTATCAATTTCGTTACTCATAAACCGTACTTCACCCTGTGCAAGTACGGTGCTGTCGTTCTGATCGAAGGCGGTCGCAGGCAACGCTTCGCCGTGATGCAGCGTTTTGACCAGTTGCGGAATATTACTTTGCGGTACGCTGAAGGTGACGGCGGCAGGCTGCATCTGCGTAATGGTGACCAGTGCAGTACTGGATGCCGTCACCATATTGCCGGGGTCGACCAGACGCAGGCCGACGCGACCACTGACCGGCGCAGTAATACGTGAATAGCTGATATTAATTTTTGCACTATTAATCTGTGCTTCATCTTCCTGAATCGCCCCGGTGTACTGCCCGACCGTCGCCATCTGGCTTTCCAGATCCTGCCGTGACAGGGAATCCTCAGCATATAGCTTACGGTAGCGAGCGAGTGTCAGCCTGGCGCTGGTCAGCAGGGCTTTATTTTGGGTCAGCGCCCCCTCATATTGCTGCAGAGTCGCCTGATAAGTACGGTCATCAATTTGTGCCAGTAACTGCCCTGCCGTCACTTTCTGACCTTCGGTGAAATAGACTTTATCCAGCTGGCCGTCGACACGGCTGGTGACGGTAACACTGGCATTCGGCACCACGGTTCCCGGTGAACTCAGGTAAACAGGCACATTCGCCTGCGTCGCGGTACCGGCATGAACCAGCGTGGCACTGCCCCCGCCATGCATTCCCATGCGATGACCTCCCGGCCCGGGCATACCGCCGCTGCTTCCGGAGAACCAGACCCGCCAGATAACCCCGGCAATAATCAAACAGAAAACACCTGCCAGAAGCCATCTCAGCCAGTGATTTCGAACGTTTTTTTCAGTGTTATTTGTCATCAGATTTTGTGGTTATCAGAGAAATGGGGCACTGCAAAGAGTGGTCTCTTTGTGCAGCGGCATTGATGTTACTTGCCCTATTATTGACAACAGTGACGATATATTTCTACCGTCAAAGCGTAAGGTTTGTGTTAAAAAGTGTCGGAAGCCGCCCGTCACCGGGGAGTGACGGTGATAAAAAAGATAAATTTTCGACGTGTCGGGTAACGGCCCCCCTCTGCACCAGGGGCGGTGCAGAGGGGCTGCGCCCAGAGTCAGGGTGTCGTTTGAGAGGTATTGGTGGTGTACAATGCATCCGGCGGAACGTTCAGATATTTAAGCACCGGCCCCATAATATTCCCGAAAACCGGAGCTGCCACCGACCCGCCAAAGTGAGCACCCGCTGTCGGATGGTTAACCATAATCACCAGTGCCACCACCGGATGACTGGCCGGCGCGACACCGGCCGTATAGTTAATATACCCGCCGTCATATTTACCGTTGGACCCCATTTTCTCCGCCGTACCGGTTTTTATGGCCAGACGGTATCCGGGAACGGCCGCACGGACACCGGACCCTCCGGGCAGCGCATCACTTTCCATCATATGGACGACACTGCGTACCACATCGTCATCCGCGACCCGGGTGCCTTCCACCGGCGGGGTGACTTTGGTGATAGATAACGGACGATAGATGCCGAAGGAGCCGAGGGTCGCATATTCACGCGCCATCTGTAACGGCGTCACACGCAGACCATAGCCGAAAGCAAAGGTGGCACGTTCGATATCTGCCCAGCGCTGACGATGCAGCGGAAAATACCCGGTACTTTCGCCGGTCAGTCCCAGGTCGGTCGGCCGGCCCAGACCGAAGGAGCGGTAAGTATTCACCAACACGTCAGCAGGCATCGCCAGGGCAATGTGCGACACGCCGATATCACTGGACTTCTGCAGGATCCCGGTCATGGTCAGACGTGGCCAGTGACCGACATCGCGGATCAGGTGGCCGTTAACCACATAGGGCGTGGTATCAATCACCGAATCCGGACGTACCAGATGGCGTTGTAACCCTTCCATCACCACCAGCGGTTTCACCGTGGAGCCGGGCTCAAAGCTATCGTTAATCGCCACGTTACGCATCTGTACCGGGGTGGCATCATCGTAGTTGTTCGGGTTATACGACGGATAAGAGGCCATACCCAGCACTTCGCCGGTATCGACTCTGACCATGACGGCGGCGCCGGAGTCGGCTTTATTCAGTAAGACCCCTTCGCGCAGCTTGCTGTACATGGTGTACTGGATAAATTTATCAATACTCAACTGCACGTTCGGTGGCTGAGAGGGGGGCTGGTAACTGATCATCGAAATGATATTACCGTGGCGATCCTGGCGGTATTTCTCTTTACCCGGCTCCCCTTGCAGGATCTTATCGAAGCTCCTTTCTATACCGTTAAGACCGCTGTTATCGGCCCCGACAATACCAATCAGCGGTGCCGCGGCATCCCCCATCGGATAGAAGCGACTGTCATCGTACACCGAGGAAATCCCCGCCAGATGTAACTGCGAAATATCCTTGGCGATGCCCAGTTCAACTTTACGCCCCAGATAGAGAAAACGTTTTTTCGGGTTGGCAGTGATTTCGGCCGCCAGTTCTTCCGGACGCATGTCCAGCGCAGACGCCAGATAGTTCCACTTCGCACCATAGAAATCAGGGTTTGCTTCAAGGACTTTCAGAGGATCGGCAATAATGTCACGTGACGGCACACTCAGCGCCAGCGCATCGCCATTGCGGTCGAGCAGGGTTCCGCGGTTCGTCGGCAGGATCACGGTACGTAATGAACGCTGGTCTGCTTCACGCTCCAGCATAGGATGGTCAAGCAGCTGTAGATCACCGACCCGCAACAGCAGAAAAGCCAGACAACTCACGACACCAAGGCACACCAGGCGAAATCGGAAAGGGTTAAAGGTTTTGTTGATCTGGTCTTTACCCAGCATCTTTTTTATCCGGGGCATAACAATCCGCTGAATTAATAAAATAAGTCGATCTGACGATGTTTTATAATGAATTTACCCGCAGGATCACAGCTAAAGTGTGTATCAGTTGGTAATAGTCCGTTATCACAGAACAGTGATAGCATATCAGGCGGTCGGGAAAAATGGGGATGTGCGGTAAAAAAAAAGCATTCGTGCAAAAAAAAACCTGCGCTTCCGCGCAGGCTGGTGTAATCAAAAACTTTGATGTTCACCCATCAATACCTCTGGGACAGTTAATTTACCAGGTAAGCGCCTCAAGCCACCACCCTATAAACGCAACTATTCTCCGCAAAATGTAAGCAGCTATTTAAAATTTAACCTGCCGAAATGCCACGGTGCTCTGAACGTCCCCCCCGCCCGACGGCCTGAAAAGCCACTGACGGAAGCAATTTGGGCGATATCGGCCCGCAGACCGCTCTGCGGCTTGCAGTTCGCGACGTTTTCCGTAACACTCCCCGGATATGTCACTCTCCCCCCGGACACAACTGAATGGCTACCATAAAGGATGTTGCCAGACTTGCCGGTGTTTCAGTCGCGACTGTTTCCCGTGTTTTAAACCATTCTCCGAAAGCCAGTGAAGCCTCACGTCAGGCCGTCCATGCGGCGATGCAGCAACTGCATTATCAGCCCAATGCCAATGCACGGGCTCTGGCACAACAGACCACCGCAACGATTGGCCTGATCGTCGCGGACGTGGCTGATCCGTTTTTTGGTGCCATGGTAAAAGCGGTCGATGAGGTCGCCAGTCAGACCGGCAACTTTCTGCTGATCGGCAACGGTTATCATAATGAGCAGCAGGAAAGGCTCGCGATACAGCAACTGATCCGCCATCAGTGTGAAGCGCTGGTCTTACATGTCAAAAAGATACCGGATGATGAGCTGGCCGGGTTAATGCGCCAAATCCCCGGCATTGTTCTGATCAACCGCACCCTGCCCGGCTTTGAATCACGCTGTATCGCGCTGGATGATAACTACGGTAGCTGGCTGGCAACCCGCCATCTGATCCAACAGGGGCACCAAAATATTGCGTTTATCTGCTCCGACCATGCGATTTCAGATGCCGGTGACCGGCTGGAAGGTTACTACCGGGCACTGAATGACCATCAGATCCCACAGGATCCGCAACGGGTCGCGTTCGGTGAGCCGGATGAAACCGGAGGCGAAAAGGCGATGATCAGTCTGCTGGCGCAAGGAAAGACGTTCAGTGCTGTCGCCTGTTATAACGATTCGATGGCGGCCGGTGCGCTGGCGGCATTAAACGATAACTGTATTCCTGTGCCACAGCAGATGTCGCTGATGGGTTTTGATGATGTACTGGTCAGCCGGTATGTGCGGCCACGGCTGACCACTATCCGCTATCCGGTAGTGACGATGGCACAGCAGGCAGCCACCCTGGCTCTGGCTTTATCCAAACGTCAGCCCCTGCCTGCGGTGACACACCTGTTCCATCCGACACTGGTGATCCGTCATTCAGTGGCACAGTATAATCCGCCGGGCTGAAGCGCCCGGCGACGGCAGGTCAGACGCCGGCATCCAGTTCTAACGCCAGTAACTCATCAATGGTCTGCGCGCGGCGAATTTCACGCACCTGACCACCTTCAAACATCAGTTCGGGGATCAGCGGACGGCTGTTATAACCGGAAGACATGGAAGCCCCGTACGCCCCGGTATCATGAAACACCAGATAATCCCCGACCCGGGCTGCGGGCAGTGGCCGTGGGGCGATGGTCCCGCCTTCAAGCTGGGTAAACACATCCCCGGACTCACATAACGGGCCGGCAACCACGGTGTCCTGAAGCGTATTGGTTTCCGGCGCACGGTTATCTGCCGGCATGACTGAGATTTCATGGTAAGAACCGTACATGGCCGGTCGCATCAGGTCACTGAACCCGGCATCGACCAGTACAAAATGCCGGCTGCCCATAGCTTTTACCGCCCGCACCTGGCTGACCAGTACTCCGGATTGCGCCACCAGGAAACGGCCCGGCTCAATTTCCAGTTTTACCGGATGCCCAAGGTGGCTGGCAATACGCTGACGCGCCGTATCCCACAGGCTGAAATAGTGCCGGGTATCAATTTCATCTTCACCGTAACGGTAGGGAACGGAAAGCCCGCCACCGGCAGAGATGGCAGGAATATCTGCCCCGCTTTCTGTGACCTGGCCGACCATGGCATCACAGACCTGCTGCAGGTGCTGATAATCCACCCCGGAACCGATATGCATATGCAGCCCGGCGAGGGTTAACCCGCGGTCACGGACCACCTGTAACGCCTGCCCCAGCTCCTGATACCAGATACCATGTTTGCTGTTTTCACCGCCGGTATTCGTTTTCTGGCTATGCCCGTGACCAAAGCCCGGATTAATACGAAGCCAGACACGGTGCCCGGGCGACACTTCCGCCAGCTGGTGCAGCATATCAACAGACCCGGCATTAACCGCTATTTTCAGTTCTGCCAGCCGCTGCAGTACGCTGTTATCCAGCACATCGGCGGTGAAAACAATATCGTCACCTTCCGGCTGAAAGCCTGCCACCAGCGCCCTTTCGATTTCACCCAGCGAGACCGAATCCACTTTGACACCCGCTGCATGCATCAGTCGCAGGATATGAATATTGGAGCAGGCTTTCTGAGCAAAACGGATGACATCAAAATCACGCAGTTTTTCAATCTGCTGCAGGATGACATCGGCATCATAGGCCCAGAAAGGACCGGTATATTGCTGTGCCAGAGGCAGCAGATTTTTCTGGTTTAATGCAGTTTCAGTGGTGGCTAACGGGCGCGGCATAATTTCATATCTCCTGTACGATAGCCTCCAGTAAGCCACAGGGCATCCATATTGAAAAATATCAATTTATCTTTAACCTATTCATTTTTGATATACATTATATGACCGTGTGCACCCGTGCCGGTTGTCACCTGACAGCCATTAACGGGGATGACCGAAAGCGCGGCTTACAGAACCGCCCGCTTCCTCACACATTTGACGGTTATCGATTACCCTGTAATGTACACAGACCGTTATTTTCTGCGGTTCCCGCATCCCCCGGACAGGAGAGAAATTGATGAAGAAAGCACTGCTTCTGGCAGCAGGTTTGTTCTGCTCTGCCAGCACACTGGCCGCCGCCAGCCAGCCTTTTCCGCCGCCCCCTGACCAAAGTCCGGCCAGAAACCTGGCACAGGAAAACCGGAATCTGCAACTGGTCTATCACTTTTATAATCAGTTCTTTAATGACCATGATCTCAGCGCCGCCGACAGAGACCTCTCGGCCGGGTATATCCAGCATAATCCCCATGTGCCGGATGGCCGTGCGCCTTTTGTGCACTATTTTGCCGGCTATTTTAAAGCGAATCCGCACGCACACTCCGTGATCAGTCAGTACGCCACTTACGGCGATCGTGTCTTTTTACGGGTACATTCCGTGCGCAATCCTGATGATCGCGGGCGGGCTATCGTCGATATTTTCCGCGTGAAAGACGGAAAAATTACAGAGCACTGGGATTCGGTGCAGGATGTGCCGGCAACTGCGGCCAATAACAACACAATGTTCTGATAAGCCGTTTTTCTGCCCTGCCTTACCGGCAGAGAAACGCGAACAAAGAGGCCCTGCACCCGCTAAACCCCGGGTGCAGGGCGGATAAGGTAAACAGGGAATGCAAAAAATTAACTGGCGTCAGATTGAAATATTTCATGCCATTATGACCCGTGGCAATCTGACTCAGGCGGCAGAGTTTCTGCATACATCACAGCCGACGCTCAGTCGCGAGCTGGCACGCTTTGAACAGCAACTGGAAGTCACGCTGTTCAGCCGTGTGCGCGGCAGGCTACAGCCGACCGTGCAGGCTCTGCGCTTGTTTGAAGAGGTCGAGCGTAGCTGGTATGGCCTGGAGCGCATCAGAGAGACCGCCGAAGGATTACGGGATTTCCACCAGGCCGAGCTGACGGTGGCCTGTCTGCCTGCCTTCTGTCAGTCACTGCTGCCTTCGTTGTGCCAGCCTTTTCTGCAACGCTACCCCGGGGTAAATATGAACATTATCCCGCGGGAATCCCCGCTGCTTGAAGAATGGCTGTCAGCCCAGCGTTATGATCTGGGCCTGACGGAAACCTGCCAGCAACCGGCCGGCACCGAGCTACTGCCCCTGCTGACGGTGGACGAGGTCTGTGTTCTGCCGGCCAGTCATCCCCTGGCCGCCCGACCGCAACTGGCCCCGGAAGATTTTTCCGGGCTCCCGTTTATCAGTCTGTCGCGGGATGACAGCTATCGTCAGCTGCTGGACACGCTGTTCCGTGAGCATAATATCAGCCGGCAGTTACGGATGGAGACACACAGTGCCGCATCGGTCTGTGCCATGGTGAAGGCGGGGGTCGGGGTATCGATCATTAATCCGCTGACCGCGCTGGATTATGCCGGCCAGGGAGTGGTCATGCGGAAGTTCAGCATCAGCGTCCCCTTCACTGTCAGCCTGATCCGCCCGCTGCACCGTCCGGACTCGTCACTGACCGGGGCCTTTATCCGCCACCTGCAGCAACAAGCCGGACAATTCGTCCGGCAGATAGCCTGTCAGTTACAGACAGACTGACAGGGTTTACGGGTGTGCCTGCGGCCCGGGGGAGCGTGAGCCACCACGGAAGATAATCAGGGTGGTCAGCAGCCCCGCCACGGCCAGGATGGCGGCTGCCACAGGCACCCCGCGCAGGCCCGCGCTATTTTCTATCACTACACCGCCCAGCCAGGCCCCCAGCGCGTTACCGAGATTAAACGCAGAAATATTCAGGGTAGACACCAGGTGCGGGGCATCATGACCATAACGGACCACGTTAATCTGCAACGCAGGTACCAGTGAAAATGCGGCCATCGACCAGAGGAATAGTGTGATTTCCGCCAGTAAAATCTCTCCGCTGCTCCAGCGGAATAGCAACGAAAATACTGTCAGCAAACTAAAACTCAGCAGAAGGCTTAACGAAAGCTTACGATCGGCCAGCCGGCCTCCCAGGGTATTACCGAGCGTCAGGCCTGCCCCCATCAGAAACAGCGTCCAGCTGACGCCGTCTGCGCTGATCCCGGTAATATGTATCAGCATCGGTGCGATATAGCTGAACAGAGCAAACATCGCCGCCGAGAACCAGACGGTCGTCAGCAGAGAAAGCCATAGCTTACCGTTATTAAGGGCCCGGACCTCACGCATCAGAGAAACCGGCTTTTCATCTTTATCTACCGGCAGGCTGATCATCAGCGCAATAAACGCCAGCAGACCAATACCACTGACAGCCCAAAAGGTGGCTCGCCAGCCATATAACTGACCAAACCAGGTGCCCAGAGGTACCCCTAAGACATTCGCCAGGGTCAGCCCGGTGAACATCAATGCCACCGCCGACGCCTGCCGTTCCGGTGCGACCAGTCGCGACGCTACCACGGCACCAATACCGAAGAAGGCTCCGTGACAGAGTGCAGTCACCACTCTGGCCAGCATCAGGAAAGAGTAACCTGACGCGGTAGCACATAGCAGGTTCCCGAGAATAAAAATCAGCATCAGCAGCAGTAAGGTTCGCTTACGCGGCAGCCTGGCCGTCAGCATTGCCATCACCGGTGCACCGATAGCGACACCGAGAGCATAACCACTGATCAGCCAGCCTGCAGAAGGAATAGACACATGCAGGTTAGCGGCAACATCCGGCAGTAATCCCATAATGACAAATTCAGTCGTACCAATGGCAAAGGCACTGAGTGCCAAAGCCAGCAAAGCGACGGGCATAATGACTCCTGTAACAGGTAATGGGTTCAGCGCACGAAAACTAAAACATGGCCGATAGCTGAACTGAGAGAGATAAAATTATTATTCGTTAAGTAAAGCACAGGCGTCAGGTAAGACAAATAGCAAAAAATGCAAAGGATTATTGTACTGAACGCAATAATTACGCGGTAATAATCACGTTTATCCCCGGGTGCCGACGGGGGATTACGTTATCATCCTTTATAGTTTACCCCCGGAGAAATTACGATATTATTCAGCCAGCATCGTAATTAACCAAAATACGGAATGTATTACCGGTGCATTTTACTAATAGTGTTAATAACACCCGCTGACGCGATCTTTCTGCAGAAGTTTAATTTACCCACAGCGTTCATTCTCATTCGATGTGATTACCCGCACAATATTCATCCCTGCCCTGAGGTATAAAAGAGGCGTTGTCTTTTTTGTTCAGGATGAAATTAACTACGACAGGGAAATCACCATGAAAAGAATCTTACTGTGTTGTGCGGCCGGAATGTCCACCAGCATGCTGGTGGCTCGCATGCAGAAGTATGCCAGCGAAAATCACCTGGCAGTAGAAATCAATGCCATCAGTATCAATGAGCTGGAAGACCATATCCACCACTGTGACTGTTGCCTGCTCGGGCCACAGATAAAATATAAACTTTCTGATATTGAAGAAAAACTTTCCCCCCTGAATATCCCGGTCGCGGTAATCAACACGATGGATTACGGAATGATGCGCGGTGATAAAGTCCTGGAATCCGCCTTAGCCATGTAATGCACCCGGGGGTAATATGGATATAAACAAAATTTTCGGCTCGCTGGAAAAGTTTATGCTGCCTCTGGCGGCAAAACTCTCTTCCCAGCGCCATATTATGGCTATCCGTGACGGATTTATTACCGTCATGCCATTTATGATTATAGGTTCTTTTGTTCTGATCTTTGCCTACCCGCCATTTACAGAAGGTAATACGTTTTTTATTGCCCGTGGCTGGCTGTGGTTTGCCAGCGAATATAAAGAACAATTACTGACGCCCTATAATATGACGATGGGCATTATTTCGGTGTATATCTGCCCGGCTATCGCCTATTGCCTGGCCCGCCATTATAAGCTGGAAGGATTGAATATTGCCTTGCTGGCTCTGGCCGCTTTTATGCTGCTCTGTTGCCCGATGGCAGAGGGCGTTATGGCGGGGCAGTTTCTCGGCGGAACCGGTATTTTCACCGCGATCATCGTCGCCATCATTATTACCGAAATCTCGCGTCTGCTGGTCCTGAAGGATATCGGTATCCGTTTACCTGAACAGGTGCCGGATAATATTCGTAAGTCGTTTAATCAGTTGATCCCGATGGCCCTGATGCTGATTGTGCTGTTTCCCGTCAGCCTCGGCGTACAGTCTTTGAGCGGCATGCTTATCCCGCAGGCCATTATGGCGGTATTCAGTCCGCTGCTTTCCGCCTCGGACTCATTACCGGCGGTGATCCTGGCGGTGGTTATCTGCCATGTGCTCTGGTTTGCCGGTATCCACGGGGCCAGCATCGTCGGCGGCGTTTTCCAGGCCTTCTGGCTGACTAACATTGGCCTGAATCAGATGAATATGGCCAGCGGCATTCCGCCGGAGCGTATTTTTGTTGAGCCGTTCTGGGCCTTCTTTATTTTATTCGGAGGCTCCGGTGCCACCATTGGCCTGGTCCTGCTGTATCTGCGCAGTAAATCTGCCCACCTGCGCTCTATCGGGAAAATCTCGCTGGTTCCGGCCATCTTCAATATTAATGAACCGGTGATTTTCGGCTCCCCGATTGTTATGAATACCCTGTTTTTCATTCCCTTTATCCTCAGCCCGATGGTGAACGGCATCCTGGCCTGGTTCGCCATTAAATATGGCCTGGTGGAGCATATTGTCTCACTGGTGCCCTGGACCGCCCCCGCCCCGATAGGTGCGGCATGGGCTGCCGGCTGGAATATCAATGCAGCATTACTGGTGATCCTGTTGATCGTTATCTCCGCAGTGATCTACTACCCGTTTTATAAGATCTACGAGCGCAGCCTGCTCGCGGCAGAATCTGACCCGGAGGAGTGATATGGAAATCGATGAAGAGATGCTCATCAGCTTAATCATCAGTGCCGGAGAAGCAAAGTCCTGTGCGATGGAGGCGATCCGTGCGGCACGTAACGGTGAATGGGACAATGTACCGTCCTTATTAAAGCAATCGGACGATGCCGCCCGGGAGTGCCATAACGCTCAGACCCGAATGATAGGAGAAGATGAAGGCTGCGGAAAAATCCCTGTCAGCCTGATTATGGTTCATGCTCAGGACCATATTATGAATGCCATGCTATGCCGCGAAATGGCTGAGGAGCTCGTCTGCCTGTACCGGAAGTTTAATTCACTCACCTCACAGAGTAAGGATGCCTGATGAAAATTGTCACTATCGGAGGAGGTTCCAGTTATACCCCGGAACTGATTGAAGGTTTGATTCTGCGCCAGAATAAATTGCCCATTACCGAGATCTGGCTGGTAGATATTGAAGACGGTAAAGAAAAGCTACAGATTGTCGGTGAAATGGCCCGCCGCATGGTCGAAGCCGCCGGCCTGAACTGGCAAATCCGCCTGACCCTGGACCGGAAAGCCGCACTGAAAGACGCCGACTTTGTTACCACGCAGTTCCGGGTTGGCTTACTGGAAGCCCGGCAAAAAGATGAATGTATTCCGCTATCACACGGTTATCTGGGACAGGAAACCAACGGTGCGGGCGGGATCCTGAAAGCCTTTCGTACCATCCCGGTCATTCTGGACATTATCAAAGATATGCGTGAACAGTGCCCGGAGGCCTGGCTGGTGAACTTTACCAACCCGGCCGGTATGGTCACTGAAGCAGCTATCCGCTACGGGCATTGGGAAAAAACTATCGGCCTGTGTAATGTTCCGTTCAGCCATATCGAGCAGGCGAAAAAAATTCTCAATCAGCCTGAAGAATCGTTATTTTTTAAATTTGCCGGACTCAATCACTTCCACTGGCATCGCGTCTGGGATCGCCACGGAAAAGAGCAAACCCGGGCGCTGATTGATGCTATCTACGGTCAGCATATGCAAAATGAAGGGCTGACCAATATTCATCAGATCCCTTTCTATCCGGAGCTGGTGCGCCATCTTTCTATTCTGCCTTGCGGTTATCACCGTTACTACTATCTGGAAGAGCAGATGCTGGCGCATTCAGTCACAGATTTCAAAGCGTATGCGACCCGTGCAGAAGTGGTAAAAGAGACAGAGAACCGCTTGTTTGAGCTGTATAAAAATCCTGATCTGAAGGAAAAACCGGAAGAACTCGCTCAGCGCGGAGGTGCCCATTACAGTGATGCGGCCTGTGACCTGATTGAGTCTATCCATAATGACAGCCGTAAAATGATGGTGGTCAGTACCCGTAACAACGGTGCTCTGACCGATTTGCCTTACGACAGCATTGCCGAAGTGACTGCAGTGATCACCTCTCACGGGGCTGAGCCACTGAACTGGGGCACATTCCCGCCAGCTGCGCGTGGTATGTTGCAGGTGATGAAGGCCATGGAACAGACCGTGATTGAAGCCGCAGTCAATGGCGACTACGGTGCAGCGCTGCATGCATTTACCATTAACCCGCTGATCCGCGCCGGGGAAACCGCAAAACAGGTTCTGGATCAGTTACTGTACGCACATAAAAAATACCTGCCACAGTTCGCCGACACTATCGCCCGAATAGAGGCGGAACAACCTGCCGATACGCAGTATGTTGATCAGTTACTGGCGGATCGTAAACTGCATCAGAAATAATCGCCACTCCCTCCGGCGGCTCT
>ERZ794936.25-NODE-25-length-145731-cov-66.639776_pt1 | contig 145731 bp, 79 predicted proteins | sample MGYA00511083_ERZ794936 | MGnify/ENA primary metagenome ERZ794936 (study PRJEB30137, sample SAMN04331409) | food metagenome | isolation source: Y2 must sample point D1 replicate A | place: Australia: South Australia | collected 2014 ... | reverse complement strand
TTTTGGAAAACGTCAAAAAAAAACCCCGTGAAAAAAAAAAAAAAAAAAAAAAAAAGAAAAAGAAAAAGAAAAAGGGCAGCTGCCAACTAGTACACACTACACAGATATTTATGAAAAACACTAACTTCTCCTTTTGGAACTGTTGACGTACCTTCCCTTACCAATGCGGACGTTATGCTGCTTCAACCCAGTAATTGCAAATGGAGAAATATAGTTATCCGCAGAACCGCCACCAATCCAATTGTTTAGAATCTTCTCGTTGTGTCTTCTTGTCCATTCTTCTTGCTTTATCACCTTTTCGTACTCCTTTTGATCTTCTCTGAGAATCACATTTTCCTGTGGTTTAGAATGTACATGTCCCTTTTTGCCGTACCTTTTTTGGGAGTTCTTAGATAAGGGGCTGGCTACAGAATATCTGTTTCCTCTATTGTTCCATTGGAAGTTCGACTTCAAGTGCGGTGTAACGTTCCCCGTGCGTGAGTCAACGGAAACTGCGCATCTTAATAAGGTACCCTGTCCACCGCATGAGGCACAGAAGTGCTTTGGCTTGCCGTCTTTTGGTAGAGGAAATATTTTGAAACAGGCGTGGCATCTTAGCATATAATTACGGATTCGCTTGATTTTCAGACCTGACATGAAATTCATTAGATTTAGATTCATCTGCAACGCTACATTTTGGACGGCAAAATCGCCAGTCGCCAATGCCACCTGATTCTCTGGTCGATTCAATGCGACATGGCGATCCTCTTCGGACGCTTCTACACCCAATGAACCAGTGGTATCTTCACCACTATCCTTAATAATTGCTTCTGTTAAGTTCTCGGGGGTAATCCAATCACCATCATCATCAGCATCCTCGAATACTTCATTTAAATCGGAAGATTCCTTTATATTTTCATCATTACATATCTGCTCTTTGGATCCAGCCTCCTCAACATGTTCCTCAGCTTTACTCTCTAGCTCAAGGTTTGCATTTTCAGCTTCTCTTGCTTCTCTTGCTTCTCTTTTTGCCTTTTGCTTTTTTCCACCTCTTCTCTTGTTCTTTTTTTTTGGAACACTTTCAGAGTCCTCCTCCTTTTTATTATCTTCTGTGAGCTTCTGTTTGCCGTCCGTACCAACGTCAGCCTTGGACGCATCCAATGCATCACCTGGTTTTTTCCTCAGTCTCCAATCGCCATTATTTAGTTTAATTTCTAACTCGTATGTCAAAGCAAGAATATGCAAATCATTGGCACTCAGTACGGAGTAGTCACCGGTCAATTTGGCGAACGTACTTACTTTGGCTATCGAGTTTTCACTTGGATGTACTAATTTCAAAGTTCCGAGGCTCTGCCAAATTTCAAGGTTTTTCCTTGCTTGAGCATCCTTAATTTCTTGAAAAACTGTGGGAGTAGTATAAAAAGACTGTGCATAATTCTGGTAATGTGTGTATGACTGCGTAATTAATGGGGTGGCATCCAATATCAACGCCCTTACATGTGCGGTTTGGTTTTCGGTCATATTATGCTCCTTTAAAGAAACTTTAGAAAAATACTGAACTATGATCGCCGATGAGATTTATCTAGCGCTGACTGAACGACCTCTATGTTAAGAACATACTTGAGATAATGGTGCTGTTTCTCCATGTAGACTTCTTCTTAGCAGGTAAAAATTTGCCAATGCAAAACAAAGCTCATCGAAAAATTTTGATCTTGCATTATGGAATGTCCGGGTTTTTCTATTCAGACATTCAAATTTTGAATTCTTCTTCAATAGAACCAGGCTCAGCACAGATACAAGAGAAATGATAGTAGATAATACCGCCATAGTGCTTATGCATCATCTGCTAATTCTTTTAAGAATGATCTTCTCAGTCTTACACTGACGAGCACTATATTGATGACTTTGATCACTATAAACGAAGCCAATATAAGCACTTTAGGGTGTAAGGTCCCAAGATGAGTTGATCATATGCGATATATCTTTGAACGCTAATAATTGAACGAAAGCACTATGACAAAGTAATGGCAGAAGTCTTTTAAGGTTAAAGAGGTAGTTGTTTTAAGGAAACGAAAAAGAAATGCCTGTTGAAAAAGATTTAAAAACTGCCTACAAAGCTTTGTATGATGAGAAGGAACCACTGAAGGCCCTCCATCTTTATGATGAAATCCTCAAAGGCTCACCCACAAATTTAACGGCTCTCATTTTTAAGGCAGCATGTCTTGAAAAGCTATACTTTGGATTTTCTGATTGGCACAGCGATGCAACTATGGAAAACGCAAAGGAACTTCTTGACAAGGCTCTAATGACAGCTGAGGGTAGGGGCGATAGATCGAAGATTGGTCTTGTTAACTTCCGTTATTTTGTTCATTTCTTCAATATCAAAGATTATGAACTGGCCCAATCTTATTTTAAAAAAGCCAAGAATCTTGGTTACGTTGATGACACTTTGCCTTTCTGGGAAGATCGTCTGGAGACAAAATTGAATAAAAAAAATAAAAAGCAGAAGGATTCAACTAATAAGTATACAATTAAACCAGTGGAAAGTATTGAAAACAGAAGAGATAATAATTCTTCTCATAGTCCCATTTCGCCTCTCAAAATTGAAACCGCTCCTCAAGAATCCCCTAAATTTAAAATCGATTGGTATCAATCCAGCACCTCTGTCACTATATCATTATTTACTGTTAATCTTCCTGAGTCTAAGGAACAAGTCAACATATATATTTCTCCAAACGATAGAAGAACTTTATCGATATCGTACCAAGTACCGAAATCTGGATCTGAATTTCAATACAACGCTAAGCTTTCGCATGAGGTGGATCCAAAAGCAGTGTCATTAAAAATTTTCCCAAAAAAGCTGGAAATTACCTTGAGCAAAATTGATAGCACGCAATGGAAGAAGTTGGAAGAAGATATTTTAACGGAATCCTCAAGGTTATCAGATGAGGGTAAAAATTCTGATTCTGCAACCCGCTTATTATCAGCAGAAACGGCATCAAAAGAGAGATTGTCTTATCCATCGTCCTCTAAAAAAAAAATAGATTGGTCTAAACTTGACATTGATGAAGAAGCTGATGAAGAAGCGGGATCGGCTGATAGTTTCTTTCAAAAGCTTTACGCTGGAGCGGATCCAGATACCAAAAGGGCTATGATGAAATCCTTTATAGAAAGTAATGGTACTGCATTGAGTACAGACTGGGAAGACGTATCTAAGGGAACGGTTAAAACTTCACCACCAGAAGGCATGGAACCTAAACATTGGTAAATGATTAGTATATACCTACACAATTACAATACGTAGATATATAGTATGGTAGTAATGATACATTTTCGATTTAGACTAGCCAACCTGCGTATTTACTTGGAATGCTTACATGATTATATTGAATATTACAAATTTTATTATGTCCATATTAATCCAGAGTCACGGTGCAATGGAAAAAGGAAAGGGAGAATGATAGAATGAAAGAAAGAAAGAAAGAGACAATGTAGCGAAGGCTAGAAAGTGATGTGAAAAAAAAAAACCACAAAAAAAATAAATAAGAGATCAGAGGGTTAAATGAATGCGCTTTTAAGATATTCAAATATCTGTAAAGGAGAATCCATTCAATTTCGAAACTTGCTCATTTTTCCATGTAATAAAATCCTTATCATTTTCATCTTCCATCATACTGGTATCATCAAATCCGCTTTCAATATCTTTTTGTTGAATGTTTAATTGAAATTTACCTTCTGGCGACATGGAAAGTTTATATATGCTGTGCTCAGGTTCTTTATAAGGACTGCTCAATTTTTGTGCGTAATCTTCTAATGAGCTTTTGCGTTCCGGGCTTCGTACATTCTCCTTACCCGTGGTGCCAGTCGACCTTTTAAGAAGTTCTAAAGCCTTTTCTTTAGTTAATTGAGGGATATGACTACCCTTAGTGTCGACTTTGTTCAGCGGGATAGGAAACAATTGGCGTGGTTTTACTGCATGTTCGCCATGCGTATGATTTATCCTAGGCGATGATGAAAGATCGGATGATCTGTTTCTGTTTAAGGTAGGTCTCTCTATATTCCCTTTGGAATTCCTAGATATTACTGTGGGTGCTAGTAATCTTGTTGCTCTTCTGTTCGGACTAGATAACTTCGTTGTTCCTTGCATATGACGAGCAAGCGAGTTCTCTTGGGATAGATCATTCTTTGTTAAGCCTTGTATTGTTTTCTTTGAAGGCGTTTTATAAGTAATATTGGCATCATTTAAATTCAAACCAATCGGTACCCTGATGGAACTTTCTGTGGCCTTGAAAGTGTTTTTTATGACTTTATTCTCTTTGTTCGCACCACATTTTCCCTTTTTAGATCTCTGCATTCTAACTCTACATCTTGGATATTTTGCTTCGATTTCCTGTTGCTGAATGTCAATTGCTTCTGAAAGTGGCTTACCTTTGAACAAAAAAGGTTGATCAAATAGACCATCGGCCTCTTCTAATTTAATTCTTAAATCATTGATGACTCGAGGAAAGTGTCTTGTTATCCTTTTCCTCATTTTTTCTTCAGTTAGTAATATCTTATGAGAATTTCTAGACAAAAGCCGTGAAGAGTCTTTTGAACTTCTTTCCAAAAATTCTTGATCTTCTTGTAAAGATTCAAAATCTGATATTAATTTTAAAATTGGCTTATAAAGGGTCAGTTTTTCTTCTAGTCTTTTTAGCTCATTTTCGCAAGTTTCTAGAAGAAGCTCATCTTCCTGTAAAGTTGTTGCACTGTTCCTTAGTTCTTCAAATACAATGATGAATTTAGACCGACTTTCTTCTGAATACTGTAACGTACGCCACAATTCCTGAATTTTGTCCCAGGAATCTGATATAAGTTTTTTTATTAGTTTTTTTTTCATTGCTTCAAGTCGCATTACTTCTTTAGAGATTCTACCTAAGGACTCGGTTGATAAGCTTGAATTGTTACGCACAAAAGTCTTTATGTATTCTTGAGAAATTTTTAGCCTTGTCCAAAGTTTTTGGCATTGTTCCATCAGGAGCCTCTTTTTGTCTGCTCTTTCCTTATGGATAGCTTGCAGTTTTTCCAATGTAGTATCAATTTTAGACATTCTTTCTCTGTCTACCGGGTGGAAATTTGGTATTTCTGATGTGGAGTTTTCCTCTTCTCCATATGATCTTAGATCTTGTTCAAAATCTTCACCGATTAACGTTGCTAGGGGAGTTCCAAGTTGTTCACATATTGATGAAATACTAACCTTTTTTGTGAGTACGCTTTTAAACCTCCTCTCGTATTCTTCCTCGTAAATTTTTATGACTTCATTCATGTGTTTCACAGATTCTTCGTTAATAGTTTTAAATGCCGATCCCTTTAAAATATCTTTTCTATTATCTATAATAAATTTCATGGACAAACCAATATCGCCTTTACCATTTTCTATTTGTGACAAATATGCGGTTAATGTGCTTAATTCTGGAAACTCGGCGATAGCCTCGTTATCTGCTTCTGTCAATCCAGGAAGGTTTTCTTTTACAGATTGTATGAGGTGTTTTAGAGTGATTAAGGATTTTAAATAGTCGCGGAGCCTGGGTAAAAAACTTCCTAGGACAAATTTTTTTGCTGTATCTAATGCTGCTTTTTTGCTTAGTAAGGAAAGTGGCTTTTTCGGTGACTGTGGCACAGTTTTACTTTCTTGCAGTAGAATAGCATTTCTAATGTATAAGTCAGGAATAGTCTTTATGCCACTTGGGTCATTTATTCTCTCTAGAATGTTATTTAAAATATCCTGTTCAATTCCGTTCTCTGCGGACAGTCTTTTCAATTCTTCGTCAGCTTGCTCAAAAAATTGTTTTATGGAATTAGATATAGTGGTGAATATGATTTTCTCCTTGGTGATAATTTCCGTATTAGAATACCCAATATTTTGATATATGACATTGAGATTCTCCAGTAATTTCTCTAGATCCTTTGAAATAAGAATGAAATTTTCTCTATACATATTATCCATTGTGTTACCTTTACCATTTTCTGAGTCTAAAAAATGGTAATTAGTGGACACGTTTTTCAAAGGAGAACCAAAATCTCTAATACGAACTGGGGTCAACTTCATAAATTCTTTAGAATTTGATTGATTTACCATGGTCGACACAGTCAACGGTGTTGCTAAAGAAGGGTTCATATGCGGTATAACTGTAGTAGACCCAGAATTTTCGCTGTTTCTCCTCGATTTAATGGGCAAAGGGGAAGAAGTTGCTGTCTCCATTTCAACATCAAAAGTAGTGAATCCAAAATGAAACCTTTGAATTCTAATGCCAGAATGCTATATCTGATGATTAAAAATAGCCTATTAAAATGCTCTAATTAGTCCTTAAAATAATTATTCTCGGTAATAGCCGTTTGTTCGTATGTTTGCTATTGTTCTGTGAAAAAACCAGGTATTCGACTTTAATAATATTTTTGTATTTGTTTCCTCTTAAAGATTCTCAAGCTTATTTACCTTTTACCTCATTGGGAAATATTAGATGACCAAAGAAAATCACACTGTACGATTTTCTGGGCGGTTATTTAGTGAAATTAAATAATAACGTAGATATGGCAGACAGACTTATTGTTTATAGGCAGTTCTTTACAATTGTAACTATAAAAAGTGGCTATACTAGGAAAGAAAGTTTTTAAAGATGATTTGTTTTTTCTATCTTAAATCTCATATATTTATTTTTATTCACTTCTGAGAAATACAAGTCGCATGTCTCAAAACTTTTAATTTTTCAACAAAATATTAATCAAAAAAAATAAATGAAAAAAGAAGACCATATTGAAGAACATTTGAAATCCTTTGTTTGAAATAGAGATCAAATATCTTGTATTGGCTGGTTTTAAATCAGTAGTATATTGCTATGTATGGTTTGATAAGATGACACAGATTGTTAGACGAAATTATTATCATAATGTCATCTATATTATGGAATGCCAACAATCATCAGCAAATACGTAAATATGACAATGGAAATGAACAAAGAAAAGAAGAAGAGAAAAATATAATACTATGTAGAATTGTCGAGCTCCAAAGGATATTCTATCTTGTTATCCGTAACATACTCAGCAGGGCGATCTGTGCACTTGTTATGAACATATGACATTTTTATTTATTCCCTTCGTGTTATTGTACTCGTGTTTTTTATAAATTTTCCTTCCTCGTAGATGGCTTGAATACCAAGTAATATTTCTTCTACCACAGCATTGCTGGCGTAAGCAACTGAATTCTCCGAAAAGTTTTTTAGATAAACTGCCAAGTTAGTCTGTCATTACCTTTATATCGTCTTCCTTTAATCTGTAGGTCAGAGTGTTCACTGCTTCAAATAAATCTGCAGATATTCTTCCATTATATTCAAGGTTCAATATTCTTCATACTTTATAGAGAACAGTTTGAAAATTGCTGCAATTGATTTCTAAAGTTTTCTTGAACCAAATTGGCAACAAATGAAACGGAACAAACGTTTGAAATGTTTTGTACAAATATGAATGCTCTTCGTACGATAGTGGTCGCAGAATTCACCCTGTTCATTAGAATGAATGTTGCCTGTGGGTTGGAATTTTTCAAAACTTGATGTAGAATTTAGTCCAAGTAGAAGTATTCTTCCCCCACAGAATGTGTGGCGGTGAAAAATTGCGAGACGTGATTGGTGTATCAAAAAACATACGAGATTGTTGGGTTAGTATACTGTTTCAACTACGTGAAGGGCTTCTCAATGGTGATATATACTATAAAATTGTTGGTTGAGTATCTGATTGAAAATACATCGACGACATTATAGTCGGGCGTCCTAAAAATGACCAACTAGATGGCTTGGCTTGATTCGGAGTGATTATATCGCTATAAGTACGGTCCATTCTGTGACGACAGTAATTGAGCAGATACGATGATGATGATTCTCTGGAGCAGCAGATAAAACAGGTGTATTATCCGTTGAAAGTTGGCGTTGCTGGAAACCTTATCATATGAGGTTTGCAAATTGGAAACGTGTGACGAATTTGGTTTGTGTACGCTTCCCTAGAAGTAACCAAAGCATAGGCTCTACCACGAGGTAATGAATGATTATTATTGGACTTCTACCGTTGCTAAAGGCTATAATATTAGATACACAAAATATATGAAAGTTCCCCTCGAGAATTGAAATCCGCCAAAAGAGTATCCATATCTCTTTCTAATAATATTGATATTCTTCTTCTGTTCTTTATGATAATAGTCATTATATTATTACATTATATATCCTTGCAATCCAGCTCCCATTAAATCTGATGACTGTTTCTCATCTTTAGGGTTATCTTTTTACGCCGCATATGATACTATATTAATAATATGAATGCTAGTCGATAAATAATACTTGATTCCTATTCCAACATACTCTATCCAAAATTATTTCCTTTATAAAAATTATACCTCAACATTTATCAAATACTTTAGCAATGTATCCTTTTTGGTAGTTAATTACTTTAAATAACCTAAGTTAAATACCCACTATTTATAGAAATCTTTATTTAGGACGCTCCGAAGAACTCATCCTTGTTAGCTCAGTTGGTAGAGCGTTCGGCTTTTAAGCGCATTTGCTTAAGCAAGGATACCGAAATGTCAGGGGTTCGAGCCCCCTATGAGGAGTTCTTTATTTTTGTCAGTAACTATTCGGGTACCATCCTCTTCTTTTCTTTTTTTCCCCACTATAAAACGAGTCTATCAATTCCCTTCAAACATTAGTGGTAGTGATACATTTTAATCACATGAGAGTGTTCATTCAAAAATATATACTATTTCGTGTAAATCAAGTGCTCAATTACTCTTGTGCATCAAGTATGCTAGTAATTGGGCCGTGAATTCGATACAAGCAATCCCAGTAGCTGCTGTATTCTCGTCCATTCCTCTACGTGCCACAATCACGCCATGCGCATTTACAGCCTTTATGTATATTGGTACTCTAATCCATTTCAATTTGTTTAGATTTCTCAAAATAACCTTTCGGTTTTCATCAAAAGGCAGTTTTTTAAATTTAGATTTCCAAACACCATCATTTATAGTTGTGTATTTTTGGATAAATTCCTTCCAAGGAAGCTCTTCTTCGTTTACAAGATTACTATTACTTGCTTCATAGTTCGCATCCATATCTAAAGCCGAATTTATGATGGACCCGTATGCATCTGTAACATAGCCTTTCAGTTGCTCCGTCAATCCTAATTTTCCTCTGACCTCATTGTGAAGAATGCCATTAGAGAGCATTTTGCGGTACTTGCAAGTAACAATATAACTATAAGCGGTTCCCAGGCCATTCATAACCAGGGCTATTGGGAGAATTAAGAATGTTGCAACTAGTATAATAAGAATAGTGCGTCCCCACTTTTTATAAGTCTTGGTCGGTTTAGTAGGAGCATGGCTGTTAACGTTTAAAGCGTTTAGGTCGACAATCTTAGGCAATATTCCTTTATAGCCAGATCCCGGAATCTTTTCTTCGAATGTATATTTCAATTTGTTGTCAAAATCTATAAATGGGTCGCAATCCGTAATAAACGCCGTATAGAAGGCTACCGTACGGTCATTTTTGACATTCGCAAACGCTATCCTCCATTTAAATAGCGAGAGTGCTTCAAGGTACTCACCCTGGCTCAATTTCACCAATATATTGTTACTAGAATTTGCGATAAACATTTCTCTCCCACTTTTACCTAAAATAGTAGATCCCAAGGTCCTCAGCGCACTATATAACGCACTTTTATATGCTATGCCCGTAGGATTGTAAAACTCTACCCCCAAATGAGGCGTTGCCATTGTAATGAATAATTGTGGTTCAATATCCTCGAACAGTTCTTTAAATTCGGTCAACATCTTACCGATCATAAATCGGGCCACTAATCCGCCTTGCGAATATCCCATTACGCTTAGTTTGGCGATTTTCCCGTCTTTATAATCTCGGATAAATTCACAAACTTCAATCAATGTCCTGTACCCAATGATTTCGATACCATCAAACGTCTTAAACATGGCATTCTGCTTTGGTAAAAAATATATCATATCATCGTTAACATCTTCCTTTTTTAATGTAGTGGATAAAATTGTCCTCATAGATTCCATATGAGTATAGTTACCCCATAGCCCGTGAATCAGCACAAAAAGGTGTTTATCCGAAGTCATCTGAAGCGCTGTCTAATATATATGGTTGATCACACGAAGTTTTCTACCGATTATTGCAGTAAAGAGTTGCCACCCTTTCTTTATTATCTTTGTTTTTCATTTTGATATTATATACTGAAAATCCCCGTTGATCATGATTTGGTAAAGAGCTTCAGAAGAGTTTCCACAGTTTCCTGCAATGATTCAAACGAAACCTCTTCACCAGATCCCATCGAAATGCGTTTTAATTCATCCCTGTGCGTAAATTCAGCTGCATCAAACGTTATCTTGTATAACTTTTGATAGTCTGTAATAGAATTAGAAATACCTCGAAGTCGGAGGCCACCCAAAATTAGCTTGGACAAAGTTTCATTGAATTGAAGCCGTTTGTCATTAATATGCACGTTGCGATACACTTTCGTTTTCGTTCCGATCTTCCTTTGTTGAGATTGTTGTATTATTATATCAATACTACCTTCCTTTGATACGGAGGCCCTTGTCTTTCCAATCTCTTGCTTCAATTTGGTGACCTGGCCATCAAACTCATGCTTCATTGTTAGATCCACTTGAAAGCAGTTTAACTCTGTATTCTCTCGAAATATAATCAAGTATGCTGGCTCCTGCGATCGCTGATCAACCTTGTCAGACAATTCAATGACAATGCCACGATTCGCGTTCCTTAGTTTTGATTTGAAGTAAGCCTGTGCGGTTGCACTGGTACTATAACATCTATATGTATTCATATTTGTGGAGCGGACCCACAAAGGCAGTTTTGCGAGATCTACATACTGAATGAATTGTCCCCTCAACTCTGAAGTTGATTTACTTGCTGTAGGTCGATTGCTCCAAAGTTGGATATCCCTAATGACCAAACTTCCCTGCTTTCCGCTAAGAGTAAAATTTAGTGTGCATAATTTCCGTGACATCAAAAGTCAGGCGAATTGGTGAATGCTGTCCCCTTTCAAGGCAGTCTATCGTTTCTTACTTACCTGCCAACAGGCCTTTATCAGGCCTCAAAGAAAAAAATTTCCTTGCGTAGCCCGCTTTTCGCCCGAACCTGGCAAAGCAAACAGACGATCGAAAAATTTCCAACGATCTTATCTGGGTGGAAGTTATAAAAAGAAGAATAAAGCATCGTCAACCTTTTTAACCTGAATTGGGAAACAACGGGCACACACATTTGTTGGAGTTTGTATGATTGCTAAAAAATAAAAAGTAATTAAAAGAACATCATAGAGTTGTAAGGTCTTAGGGAAATAGAAGGAACAATAAACCTAAAAGAATAGAAGAAACAGAATGCCATTACCTCCGTCAACATTGAACCAGAAATCTAATAGAGTCTACTCTGTAGCTAGGGTGTACAAGAATGCCTGCGAGGAGAGACCACAAGAATACTGGGACTACGAACAAGGGGTGACCATCGATTGGGGAAAGATTTCCAATTACGAAATTATCAACAAAATTGGAAGAGGGAAATATTCCGAAGTGTTCAGCGGTAGATGTATTGTAAACAACCAGAAGTGTGTTATTAAAGTTTTAAAACCAGTTAAAATGAAAAAAATTTATAGAGAGTTGAAAATTCTGACCAATCTAACAGGCGGCCCCAATGTTGTTGGCCTTTATGATATAGTACAAGACGCTGACTCCAAAATACCTGCTTTGATCTTTGAGGAAATCAAAAATGTTGATTTCAGAACTTTATATCCTACATTCAAACTTCCTGACATCCAGTATTATTTCACGCAATTATTGATTGCGTTAGACTACTGTCACTCCATGGGCATAATGCACAGAGACGTAAAGCCTCAGAATGTCATGATTGATCCTACGGAACGTAAACTAAGGCTGATCGATTGGGGCCTGGCGGAGTTCTACCATCCAGGTGTAGATTACAACGTTCGTGTCGCTTCGCGTTACCACAAGGGACCAGAACTTTTAGTAAACTTGAACCAATATGACTACTCCCTAGACCTATGGTCAGTAGGATGCATGCTAGCAGCTATTGTCTTCAAAAAAGAACCTTTTTTCAAAGGGTCGTCTAATCCAGATCAACTGGTAAAGATTGCCACAGTACTAGGAACCAAGGAACTGTTAGGCTATTTGGGTAAGTACGGGTTGCACTTACCATCTGAATACGACAACATTATGAGAGACTTTACAAAAAAATCGTGGACACACTTTATAACCTCTGAGACCAAATTAGCTGTTCCTGAAGTGGTTGATTTAATCGACAATTTATTAAGGTATGACCATCAAGAAAGATTAACAGCAAAGGAGGCTATGGATCATAAGTTTTTCAAAACGAAGTTTGAATAATTGGACAACAATACTCTTAGCAAGGCAATTCTTTTTCCTCCACTGATTTCCATTTATAAAAAGCAGGGGTTTTCCTTTTTTGTAGCTTGATATTAGAGAATATCCTTAATGTGAATATTAAATTGCAAACTCTATTTAACAACGAATGTAGATTATTATATGACCAGAAAATCACTTTATATAGATATAAGAGCCTTCCGTAATGCTATGCAAGTTTTGATGAATTATTATACTGTCGTGAGGCGTGTTCCGAGGAGTTTCGTCGCCATTGGGATAGAGATGCTCGTAATCGTACGTGTCTGGAAGTGCCTGCCGACGGTAGCGATGTCTACTCTCGTCCCAGACAATGGAATAGTTTTGAAATTGTTCTACATCATTTATTAGAACACATGATTCACGAAATCTCCCACGTTTGTCAATATCTCGCCTACGAACAGTGTCATCGAATGATATTGAACGCTGAGAGAGCCATTTACCCTTTGAGTAAAATACGCTGCCTTTTTTCAGCAATGAAGAACCACTTCCCTCCTTTCTTACATCCAATAATTGCTTCCCTTGTTCCTTTATATTCCCCATAGGAAAGTCCGTTGGAGTAGGTTGCGCTCTTTCATGTATTCCAACCAGATCAGGTCCGTAAAGAACAGTAACGTCTATTTCTTTATTCCAGTTTATGCTTAGTGGATCAATTTTGTATTCATCTAAATTGAAGTGCTTTATGGACCACCTCCTCCATATACAATGATACAACCTAGCCATATATATGCTATAGTCAAACTCATTTTCAGAAGAGCAACTGGGTAACCGCAATAATTTATGCTTGCGCATTTTCAGCAACAAGCGCCAGGTAGTGGACACGTCCAAGCTATCATATTTAAATTTGAAATGAAAATAATCTATGGCGGGGCGAATATAGTTGGTGGCGTTGTCTAATAGTGCTATATTTTTTTTTGTCAGCACACTGTCATCTAAACTAGTCATTTTCACTAACAAGGTAGTATATGTTAGAGTCTTGGAGATTTTCGACCTGTTCAGATTGGCCAAAAGAGTACTAATATGAAAATGTTCCCTCTTATAATATATCACATCTGTGACAAAAATCTATTCTTCCACCTATCGCCTGCATAACATGAGGGCTTTCCTGCGGGATAGCTTTTGCTTCAGGTACTTCTGAGGTTCTGAAAATCAATATATTTTTCCGACAATTTTCTCACTATGCCTCTATCCCCCTTAAAAAGAAACAACTTCTACCCTCTTTTCTAAACTCTGCACACTAGACCGAGACAGCAAATCGGAGCCCGAGAGAAAATCCGGAGGACGGAAAAACTAGAAGTAATCTTATGCGGGGAGCATGCACCAGAACGCCCAGAAAACGTGAATGACACTACATACTTTGATACGGATGTTGGTATTTTTCCGGCTTTTTCTATTTTATCGATGCCGTGTCTGCTGCCATTACGTACAGGTAGGCAAAAGCAAACAAGAATAGCACTTTTTCACTTGCTGCTTTTTTTTGTGAATGAAGTTTATCGTATATTCTGTTAGTGCCGCTCGTATCAGCCACTTACGTTATCATTCTAAAGTAAGTATACGAAATGTGCAAACCTTAGTAGACGTTCAAGAATTGCCCGATAATTGCGAACAAACCAGCTGCTAAGCCGGGAAGTTAAGTCCTCAACACAGAAATGATGCAAACAATTTATTAAATTCAGTGGTAATGCAACAGCAAGAGGAAAGGTAGAGGGATTAACGCATTTCAGACAGCTTTATAGGGGGAAAGAAAGCACTCGCAAACTTGCTGCCTGTTCGCAGTCATTGGTTGCAAAAACTAAACTCTACTCACGCACACTGGAATGAATGGCAATATTCTTTTTTAGGTTAACCGGCCGGACAGTAATATAGTAATCGTTTTGTACGTTTTTCAAGAAGCGACGCACAACTGTTTTCCATTTTTTTTTTTTTTTTTTTTTTTCAGTGATCATCGTCCATGAAAAAAATTTTTCATTTGTCTCTTTCGTGCTTCCTGGATATATAAAATACGATTTATTTAGTTGTCTTTGTCAATCCTCATCTTTCTTTACTCATTATTTCATTTCGGTTTTGTCATCTCTAGAACAACACAGTTACTACAACAATCAATCATGTCTCACAGAAAGTACGAAGCACCACGTCACGGTCATTTAGGTTTCTTGCCAAGAAAGAGAGCTGCCTCCATCAGAGCTAGAGTTAAGGCTTTTCCAAAGGATGACAGATCCAAGCCAGTTGCTCTAACTTCCTTCTTGGGTTACAAGGCTGGTATGACCACCATTGTCAGAGATTTGGACAGACCAGGTTCTAAGTTCCACAAGCGTGAAGTTGTCGAAGCTGTCACCGTTGTTGACACTCCACCAGTTGTCGTTGTTGGTGTTGTCGGTTACGTCGAAACCCCAAGAGGTTTGAGATCTTTGACCACCGTCTGGGCTGAACATTTGTCTGACGAAGTCAAGAGAAGATTCTACAAGAACTGGTACAAGTCTAAGAAGAAGGCTTTCACCAAATACTCTGCCAAGTACGCTCAAGATGGTGCTGGTATTGAAAGAGAATTGGCTAGAATCAAGAAGTACGCTTCCGTCGTCAGAGTTTTGGTCCACACTCAAATCAGAAAGACTCCATTGGCTCAAAAGAAGGCTCACTTGGCTGAAATCCAATTGAACGGTGGTTCCATCTCTGAAAAGGTTGACTGGGCTCGTGAACATTTCGAAAAGACTGTTGCTGTCGACAGCGTTTTTGAACAAAACGAAATGATTGACGCTATTGCTGTCACCAAGGGTCACGGTTTCGAAGGTGTTACCCACAGATGGGGTACTAAGAAATTGCCAAGAAAGACTCACAGAGGTCTAAGAAAGGTTGCTTGTATTGGTGCTTGGCATCCAGCCCACGTTATGTGGAGTGTTGCCAGAGCTGGTCAAAGAGGTTACCATTCCAGAACCTCCATTAACCACAAGATTTACAGAGTCGGTAAGGGTGATGATGAAGCTAACGGTGCTACCAGCTTCGACAGAACCAAGAAGACTATTACCCCAATGGGTGGTTTCGTCCACTACGGTGAAATTAAGAACGACTTTATCATGGTTAAAGGTTGTATCCCAGGTAACAGAAAGAGAATTGTTACTTTGAGAAAGTCTTTGTACACCAACACTTCTAGAAAGGCTTTGGAAGAAGTCAGCTTGAAGTGGATTGACACTGCTTCTAAGTTCGGTAAGGGTAGATTCCAAACCCCAGCTGAAAAGCATGCTTTCATGGGTACTTTGAAGAAGGACTTGTAAGAAGTTTTGTTAGAAAATAAATCATTTTTTAATTGAGCATTCTTATTCCTATTTTATTTAAATAGTTTTATGTATTGTTAGCTACATACAATAGTTTAAATCAAATTTTCTTTTTCCCAAGTCCAAAATGGAGGTTTATTTTGATGACCCGCATGCGATTATGTTTTGAAAGTATAAGACTACATACATGTACATATATTTAAACATGTAAACCCGTCCATTATATTGCTTACTTTCTTCTTTTTTGCCGTTTTGACTTGGACCTCTGGTTTGCTATTTCCTTACAATCTTTGCTACAATACCATTTGCCCTTGGGAGCTTGTTTCAGGCCTACGCAACCATAATGGAACCACTCGAAGGGACAAGCCGGATTATCACAAGCCACCATTGGCCCATAAGATACATTCCTACAGAAACAATAAACCTCCTCTTGATTATTATTACCCTCTGTTACATCACCCTGGTTAATCCCAATTGTGGGGCTAGTTATGCTCTCTTTTCTTTCCCTCGATTTAGCCTTTTTCAAGTTAATCTTTAAAAGCAGTTTTGGCTCCTTATATGCTCCTGGTTCTTCTAACGTCAACTTCGACTTGATATTCTCCAGCGAAGAGTTGAAATTTTTTGTCACTGACTTTTGTATCTCTAGTTCCTTCTTATGCTGCTTTAAGAAATGAATCTGATCATCGACCAGATCATTAATATAAGTCGCTACCAGCAACAGATCCCTACAGGCCCTTTCCATACCAGGCTCATCCTCTTCATTCTTGAATAAGTCGATTGTTTGCATCAGTCGAAGAGATCTTATTAGTTCACATGGTAAATGATCCAAAGTGCTAAGGAAACTGTACCTGATATCCGAATCCGAGTTTTCGTTGGCGAGATGTTCCATTGCTGTAGACGAAAAAAACTTCCTTGTAAAGCGGATGTGCTAGCGCATCATACATTTCAGTTCTATTAAGACTTTCACAGATGCTGTTGTGATGTTCTGTGAGCCAATCCCAAATGTTTGTATAAGGACGGAAATAAGACGGAGCGCCACGTGACTGAAGATTTTTTTTTTCTCGGATTTCTTGGTAATGGGCGGCCGGTATTTCCGGCGGCCAAAAAATGCGAGGATTTGGTTGGTGGAGAGGGTCGAGCGCCTTTACCCTGCGTAGATACTAAGGGGGCTCTTTCTAGTATATAAACAATTTGAATAATAACGAGGTTAGACGTCCAACTGGATCCATAGACTATCTAAGCTTTTAGTAGAGGCCATTCGTTTTCTTATTAATCATCGGTTTCACAATCTTTCTTTGTTAAGCAACATTTTATACATTTTTGTACTTTATCTTCAAATATTAAGGACAAGAAAGAAAAAGAAAAAGAATCCATATTCTATATTAGTGTAACACTATTTTTCTTAAATATTTTTTCCAGTACTCCCCCAGTTTGATAAAAAGCATTCATTGAATTTCCCCACATTTGTGATATCTTCAATTGATTAGTTTGAACTAGTTCTGAAAAATAATACTTTACAATTTGCATTTTCATTACACTATATCATCTACTATTTTTTCTCAGAAGCGGAAGTTATAACTAATTTGACAATGTTTTCAAATCTATCTAAACGTTGGGCTCAAAGGACCCTCTCGAAAAGTTTCTACTCTACCGCAACAGGTGCTGCTAGTAAATCTGGCAAGCTTACTCAAAAGCTCGTTACAGCGGGTGTTGCTGCCGCCGGTATCACCGCATCGACTTTACTCTATGCAGACTCCTTAACTGCCGAAGCTATGACCGCAGCTGAACACGGATTGCACGCCCCAGCATATGCTTGGTCCCACAATGGGCCTTTTGAAACATTTGATCATGCATCCATTAGAAGAGGTTACCAGGTTTACCGTGAAGTTTGTGCCGCCTGCCATTCTCTTGACAGAGTTGCTTGGAGAACTTTGGTTGGTGTTTCTCATACCAACGAAGAGGTTCGTAATATGGCCGAAGAATTTGAATACGATGACGAACCTGATGAGCAAGGTAACCCTAAAAAGAGACCAGGTAAGTTGTCCGATTACATCCCTGGCCCATACCCAAACGAACAGGCTGCAAGAGCTGCTAATCAAGGTGCCTTGCCACCTGATCTATCTTTGATCGTGAAAGCTAGACACGGTGGTTGTGACTACATTTTCTCTTTGTTGACCGGTTATCCTGATGAACCTCCTGCTGGTGTGGCTTTACCACCAGGTTCTAATTATAACCCTTACTTCCCAGGTGGTTCCATTGCAATGGCAAGAGTCTTGTTTGATGACATGGTTGAGTACGAAGATGGTACCCCCGCAACGACATCTCAAATGGCAAAGGACGTTACCACCTTTTTAAACTGGTGTGCCGAACCCGAACATGACGAAAGAAAGAGATTGGGTTTGAAAACGGTGATAATCTTATCATCTTTGTATTTGCTATCTATCTGGGTGAAGAAGTTCAAATGGGCCGGTATCAAAACCAGAAAATTCGTTTTCAATCCACCAAAACCAAGAAAGTAGTTGACAAAAAAATGAAAACCACTATTATTTAAATTACGGAAAAAAAAAAAACAATAAACAAAAAACATAATAAAAGAAATGAAAAAAAAGAATATTAGTAGAGCATACTGAATTGTTTTCAGAAAGAGAGTGAAAGGTAACAAAAATTTACCTACTTTTCCTTTTTATTTCTCTGGTTTCGTTTCTTTTTTTTTTCGGCCACCCTATTTATTTTTTCACTGCTTGTAAACAACGTCTCACTTCAATAGTGTCTCCTTCATGTACTGAGATACTGCTGCAAGCGAAATATCACGAATAATAATATAAAAAAAAAAAAAAAAAAAAAAGATGTTTAAATGTTAACAACCTAACAGCAATAAAAAATAAAAATAAAGGTAGAAGATCGCAAGAAAGAAACTTTACAATATTTTGTTTGGATGCCCAACACCGGCGTCTTGGTGTTCTTTTATAGTATTTATTTATTTTATTTTTTATTTATATATGTACATATATATTCCTATTATCTATTAAGAAAGTAAACTTAGTGTAAATCTACCACTGTTCCAAGGCTTTGGCCATCCACCTTCTCTTTCGTTCCATTAATAATATGACACAATCGTTGAGGATGCGAGCGAGGCCGTTATGGTCGATCTTTGAAGTCGCCGCGTAACGCGCTAGTATTTTTTCCTTAAAGAGGCAAACACTTATTTTTCCCTAATAGGAAATCCCTCAAATCGGTTTTTTTCCATATTAGTCTCGTTCTATTGTCTGGTTTCATACCTCTAAAATTTCTCTCGCTGTTCCATCAATTAATACAATCAAGGCACAGCCAGCAAATACTAATAATTCTCTTAATCACTGCTTCCCCTTTGCAGCACCGATAAGGGATCTTTAAGACGGTCTTGAAAATTTTTCGTTAGTTCATTTTTCATTCTCGGAAGTTTTTTTAAATTTTGAGAAGAAGAGCTGGTTGCACATTCCAAGGTGATTAAAGGGATTTGATTGAGTATATATTCACCAACCTGGGTTGTGTAGTTGAAAAGGGGAATAAAAATATCTCAAGAATACTTCGTGAAAAATATTCACTATGGATAAAAGCATGATCAAAAAAAGAGGCAGGCCTCCCATCACCAAAGATTATCCCAATCCCCTACAAAGCCCCATGGCGCATTCTTCAATGCAGGTTCAGAAGCAGGGGCCTCACAGTTTTGCCAAACCTTTGATGAAAGTGGGGCAATCTAGTCCATCCCCGAATAAAAGAAGACTCAGCATCGATCATCATCATAATTTGGCGGCAACTACGAGAAAGGGCAGATACAGGGGCGTTCTTCTTTCTACTCCCACCAAGAAATCGAGCACTAATGGCTCTACGCCGGTCTCTACCCCGTCTTCGAATGACAGCTATAATAACACGGTATTTTCTGAAACAAGGAAAACCTTTCTTCAGAGTTCGCCGCCTATCATGACGTCTTCTCCAGCTTTCCAAAAGAAAAATGACTACATGTTTCCTTCACAGGACCAATTCAAACTTTCTTTAACCATTACCGAAAGTGGGAAGGCCGTTATTGCAGGATCTTTGCCTTTCTCTCCATCGTCAAAATCGTCTCATTTAATGAACAATAATAATAAAAAGATCATGCAAAATGAAAAAATTCACAAAGGAAGCAAGAAAAATGCACCCAAGTTTGAGAAGAAACGTATTCTTTCTCTCTTAAAACAGATGAAGAATGAGAAATACTGTGATACTGATACGCTCCCCGAAGCACCTCCAGCGAAACCAAGCAGATCTGACATCATCGACACAGAATTGCCGACTATCATAGAAACTTCAGCTTCTCCAATAGGCAGTGCTAGAAACAATAATATATTGCTTTCGCAACCACCACAATCACCCCCTTCAAGCGCGCAACTTAAGCCCCCATCCACTCCAAAGAGTTCTCTACAATTCAGGACGGGATTTACTCCCCATGTTGCACTAAATTCCGTATCATTAAGTGATACTATATCCAAATCTACAAATGCTGTGGGTGCCAGCAATAATAACAATCAGAACGGTAATTCCATTAGCAATATCGCGGATGCTAATACTTTACTTACCTTGACTAATAGCCCAGGAGTTTTCTTATCACCTCGAAACAAAATGTTGCCCAAGTCGACTACTGCATCTAACGAACAACAGCAGGAATTCGTGTTTAAGTTTTCAAGTGGTGACCCGTTATTGCTTACTGACGACGCAGATGGGAATTGGCCAGAAATGCTGTTCAATGTATCTAATACGCCCAGACGTCAAAAATGTTTTAATACACCTCCTTCATGGATAAACTTTGGTTCACCTGGATTATTCAGCCCACCAAGAAGCTCTAATGTCATGGTAAATGGCACCACTGTAGCCACCGCATCGGATAGCGGCAACGTCCATAGACAATTACAAGCTCAATTGGAGGCGCAAGTGCAAGTGCAATCGCAATCCAATTCTCCTACTCAAAGGCAACAACAACAGCGTCAATTTCAAATACCCCCACCTCACATAAACATGAACTCTTCCCCGCCACAAATCAATATCGCTTCCCCACCCCATCAACCTATGTCTCGGGTGTCATCTATTTACTTCAACAAAGAAAAAACCACAACAGGGGTAGCAAATATGCTAGGTAACACCAAAAGCGAAAACTTACAGCCGCCGGCGAATTTATTTACCGCTGCCCATGGACCTTCAACTCCTAGAAATCAAGAATTTCAATTACCCACTTTGATTGAATGCACTCCATTAATCCAGCAAACCATGAATGGCTCATTGGGAACCAAGTACATACCAGGTACTTCCATTTCGAACAGTGCAACTCCTAATTTACACGGGTTCCCTGTTGGAACCGGGAAAGCTCCCTCTAGCTTTGACGATTCACTAAAACAAAACCCGTACAGCAACAAACAGGATGATGCTAGAACTGCCTTGAAAAGATTAATCGATGATCAGTGAAAATAGTCATAGATTCATGAAAACGATATGAGCCAAAAGGAACATTCAATAATCATGAAGCGTTAAAAAATAGTTTACTTACCTTTTTTCCTTCTTAAAGCATTTTCCCAGAGCTGATAGATAATATATTGAAGTAGTACTTATATACCTTTCAACTGATGCATGTGAATGGAGTTGACCTTCGTTCAGTTTAATGTAATGTTATTTTAATTCAAGTGTAAAACGCACAATACGTAAACGAAAAATAATGAGGAACTGGCGTGAGGGACTGCATAAATCGGAATCTAATCGTTATTCAATTAGTTAGTAGGTGAAAATGTACAATAAATATTTCTAAAATCGATTCATATATAAATAATTTTATATCACTTTTTTTTTAACGTCCTAGGGAAGCGATATTGTATCACTGCCATAGTAATTCGTCAAAATTATATAACCACGATAAGGCAAACCACGAGCTGATTATACCTAATGAACAATAGACACTATATATCATTAATCCTAAGAATTCAAATTTTTGCAAAAATGAATATCTCCACTTGACTTCATCCAATATTTGTAATACGGTGACGATTGGTAACAATGAAAAGATGTACGTTAATGCCAACCTATCCAAGAAAAAGATTCTTCTTTCTACACTTGAAGAAATCTTCGTAGTTTTTCTAAAAGCGGCAAAATAAATTATACACCAAACATAAGTGTATAATGTTTTAATGAAAAAATCTTGGCCTTTGTACAGAAGAGGATACAAGGAAACATAACCAGCTGAGGCAACTAACATAAACGGTACCAAAAGACGACGATCAAATCCAACAAGAAATGTGAACGGAATGATGACTAGCATTATAGCTTTCTCATGCACATGCCACCCGAACAAAAACGATGCCAACCCACAGAGAGTCAACGAGCCAACAAATCTTTTGAACGATGGATCAAACAAAAGTGGAAGTACTGCTAAGACCTGATAAAATATCGTCAAAATAAACGTTAATTTTGGAGGAATTTGAGGGAGAATAACAAAAAATACGTCTTGAACTAGACCTTTACTTCCATTGTTGTTTGCCGCGAGCCTTTCATTAATTTCCTTGATATTCTGAGGGATCAGAGGAGGTTTAATAAACTTTGTAGCAAAAGTGTGGACGTACGGTAATTTCAACATTACCGTAGTGAGTATTTTATCCATAAAAGAATACAACGCCCAGAAATTTGGTGCCCAATATGCATGCGTCAGTCCTCTTGAGAATGGGAATAACCTGCTCAACACTTGCGGCATTTGATGAGCAAATGGAAGGAAACAAATAGTGAAAATTCCAACAACAACGGTAGCCAACTTCAAAAGATTTGCCCATCTTATCAGGAACAAAAAATCTTTGTAACTTTTAAACTTGAAATTGTTGACATTGAGAACGTATGCTCTCAATAAAAACACGAAATAACATGGCGCCAAATATAAAAATATATGCTTGAAACATATGGCTGTAGTATACAGAACAGCGCACAAGATGTATCTCTTATTCTTGGCGGCGACAATGGAGCCTATTAGAATCGCAAAAAGGAAACCATTATATTGGAAGTGAATGTGATCTATTATTAAAAACCCGGGTGATAGTACAATGCTAGAAGCAACCACAAAACTTTGAGATCTTTCACTTAGCTTTGTAGTATTAATGTATATTTGAAGGATGACAAATAGAAGAATTTCGCTGAAGATGACAGTGAGTCGTTGGAAGACGATTGTTGGTAAACCAAACTTTCCGATCTCCACTATATCCAAACAACCGTCATCACGTACAGATTTAGGAACAAATTGCGATAAAAACCATTCAAAATAAGCAAAAAATGGCGGATAATCCAATGTCCATTGACTAGTGTGCTCATAATACCATTCGCTGATGGGCAATTTATTGGTGATTGCCAGCCAATTTCTATGAACGTCAAAATCTGTACTGAAGTAGTCAGGAATCAATAGTAATTTTAAAAACAATGTGCTTATCCAGAAATTCCATAAGGAGTAGCGCTTGGATCCCTCACCTTTTTCGGTCGCGGCAGTCTTCAAAACCTTTTTTGGCTCGTCATTTTTTTTTAACTTTGGCTTCTTTGTCACAGCCATATTTTGCCTCGAACGATCACCTTTCATCGTAGGCTATCCAATAGACGTCAAATGCCTTGCTGACCACTACAGAACTGTAATGAACTTCAGCTATTTTTAACGTATGTTATTCTATAATTCTATACCACTATTGTCGTTTTGAAAAATGAAATTTCACTTTTCGGAAGTTGTCCGCTAAGAACAACTAAGTGATAACAGTAAATTTTAAAAATGCTTTGAAAAATGGGTTAAGCAAAGGTTATTTACTATAACTACGTAGTGAACGAAACCACATATCTCTTAATTTGCAGCAGGGATTTTATAAACTTTCATACATCCTGCAATAATAAGCCATGGACTACGAGGATAATCTAGAAGCACCTGTTTGGGACGAACTAAATCATGAGGGAGATAAAACTCAGAGCCTCGTTTCAAATTCAATTGAATCAATTGGTCAAATATCTACAAATGAAGAAAGAAAAGACAATGAGCTTTTAGAGACCACAGCTTCATTTGCGGACAAGATAGACTTGGATAGTGCGCCAGAATGGAAAGACCCCGGTTTGTCGGTGGCTGGTAATCCGCAACTAGAGGAGCATGACAATTCCAAAGCTGACGATCTTATTAATTCTTTAGCCCCTGAACAGGATCCGATTGCTGATCTCAAGAATAGCACTACACAATTTATTGCAACAAGAGAATCCGGTGGCGCATTGTTCACTGGAAACGCCAACTCTCCCTTAGTTTTTGACGATACGATATACGATGCTAACACTTCACCAAATACTTCAAAAAGCATCTCTGGAAGAAGATCCGGCAAACCACGAATTCTGTTTGATTCTGCCAGAGCTCAAAGAAACTCCAAACGCAACCATTCTCTGAAAGCGAAGAGAACAACTGCTTCCGATGACACCATCAAAACACCCTTTACTGATCCCTTAAAGAAAGCTGAAAAAGAGAATGAATTTGTTGAAGAGCCATTGGACGATAGGAATGAAAGGAGAGAAAACAATGAGGGCAAGTTCACAGCTTCTGTTGAAAAAAATATCCTTGAGCAAGTGGACAGGCCTTTATACAATCTTCCTCAGACAGGTGCTAATATTTCAAGTCCTGCTGAGGTCGAGGAAAACTCAGAAAAGTTTGGGAAAACCAAGATTGGCTCAAAGGTGCCACCAACCGAAAAGGCTGTGGCTTTTAAAGTTGAAGTTAAAGACCCGGTCAAAGTAGGAGAGCTAACATCCATTCATGTGGAGTATACTGTAATCAGTGAATCATCATTACTTGAGCTAAAATATGCACAGGTAAGCAGGCGTTACAGAGATTTCAGGTGGCTATATCGTCAATTGCAGAACAACCATTGGGGTAAAGTAATACCACCACCACCAGAGAAGCAATCAGTAGGCAGTTTTAAGGAAAATTTCATTGAAAATAGAAGATTTCAAATGGAAAGCATGTTAAAAAAAATATGTCAAGATCCGGTTCTACAAAAGGACAAAGATTTTCTACTCTTTTTGACAAGTGATGACTTTGGTTCAGAGTCTAAAAAAAGGGCATTTTTGACTGGATCTGGCGCTATTAATGATAGCAACGATCTGTCAGAAGTCCGGATAAGTGAGATACAACTACTAGGTGCAGAGGATGCTGCCGAGGTCTTAAAAAATGGGGGTATCGACGCGGAATCGCACAAGGGATTCATGAGTATATCGTTTTCATCACTGCCCAAGTACAACGAGGCAGATGAATTCTTTATCGAAAAGAAACAAAAGATCGATGAACTGGAAGATAATTTAAAAAAATTGAGCAAATCTTTGGAAATGGTCGACACCTCAAGAAACACCCTGGCTGCATCAACAGAAGAATTCTCTAGTATGATAGAAACCCTAGCGTCTTTGAACGTGAGTGAACCTAATTCGGAACTGCTGAATAACTTTGCTGATGTTCATAAAAGCATAAAAAGCTCTCTTGAGAGAAGCTCTTTGCAAGAGACTTTGACGATGGGTGTGATGCTGGACGACTATATTAGGTCATTGGCAAGCGTAAAAGCAATTTTCAATCAGAGATCCAAATTGGGGTATTTCTTGGTAGTAATAGAAAATGACATGAATAAGAAACACTCACAATTGGGCAAATTGGGTCAAAATATTCATTCAGAAAAATTCAGAGAAATGAGAAAGGAATTCCAAACATTGGAGAGAAGGTATAACCTTACAAAAAAACAATGGCAAGCGGTAGGAGATAAAATAAAAGATGAATTCCAAGGTTTCTCTACTGATAAAATTCGGGAATTCCGAAACGGCATGGAAATATCACTAGAAGCGGCCATTGAATCTCAAAAAGAATGCATCGAGCTTTGGGAGACATTCTACCAAACCAATCTTTAGATGATCTGTATACAATAACTTTATGTGTCACGTTCCTCAGGATTTATGAATTAGGAGATTTTTGTTTTATATTATTACATACTATACAGTAAGTAAAATGAATAGGTCCGTTTACAGCCAGTGCGACGTAGCATCTTTGTAAAGAGATTGCCAAATAAAGGCTTCGCTCAGAAGCATTTCAATATCCGTTTCAGTCCAGTCCTTTGTAGGAGGGTTCTGTAAGAAAGTTATAGTTTCTTGGAAATCCATTTCCATTAGCTGGTCACTCCACTTGATGAGGAATGCAGCACAAACAAACACATGAAACTCATTCAACGAAGACTGTCTCATTTTTCCACTGTCTTCAACAGCATTGTTTGGTGTCATATTAGAAAGAGCTGTGGTGGGAGATTGGAAATCTTTTGTTGGTGTAACAAAACTTGCCACTCGAGGTTCTGTTGGAGTAACAGGAGGTTTAATGTCATTGGACGACATAGAATAAGAAGAAGTGACCTCTTGTGAAGTTTCAGATAAATATGTGTCCCACATCCTTATTACTGTACCCATTTGAAATTCTCTCATCAAAAGGCAATTCATCCATCTGAATGCAAACTGTATAAACTCCACATGTTCATTTTGAAAATGGTTATATAGATCAGCATCAATTCGTTTCACTAGCTGACTCAAATTCTTCACTTGTCTTAATATGCCTGGTTGTCCGTGAATATAGTTATCGGTAATTTGTTCGAGCAATTTGGTAAGACACCAAAACGTGTCCGCTTCTAAATCTGTAATCTGTTCATCTACCATATAAGTAGAGGGGTCCTTTATCTCTACATCATCTATTTGTGAAGGCGGCAGATATTCGGTAAGAAAAGTCTCGAAAAATGGTGTAACTAAATCATTAATACCTTGCACATATCCGCTAGCAGGATGCCTGATTGCCCAAAGATATAGTATTCGTTGTAAACTGTTCTGTACGGATTTGAACTGGTAGAGGGGAATGTGGGGATTTGTTCTCGGTATATCTATCTCTATCTGATGCCAAGTTGGGATATCTCTTGAGTGCTGGTCAGAAAAGGTATGTTTCAGACTATCCCTATATTCTTTCCTCTTCCTTTGTAAGAAACCCTCCTGTCTCTTGGTGTTCACAGGCAAATAACCTATTAATAATTTCCAAACAACAGGCCTGTGTATTTTTGGAATACCATTCCAACTGATCTGGCGCAGATCCTGTTGATTTATGATTGTCTTATCTTTCAAAATATTGTCAAATTTAGAAATGCGCTGGATGATGGAGTTTAATTCTTGAACATCCCGTTCGTTTTCGATTTCCAACTGAGTTTTCTTGGAATCATTTGTTTTCTCTTTTTGCAGCTGTGGTAATTGAGGGTATGTAAAAGAGGAGGAAGAATTCCGTACTGCGGAGGTCCCCATATTCGAAATCGAATTGATGGAAGAAGAAGTGGATTTTCGCGACAAAGTTCTCGTTGGAGCTACAGGTGTACCAAATCCACCGTTAGTAAGTATAGGAATAGGCATATTATAATCGTCAATAACAGCACTCCAATCCTCATCTAAGTCTTTGAAATATCGATCACCCTTTTTGTTAGGCTCTGTACTGTTACTGCAATTGTTGCCTACACTACCACTACTGCTATGGCGGGGTTGTTGATGGTGGTGATGACGCTGGTGGTGCTGACGTAAGAGTAAAGCAGGCCGGGGACTTTCGTTACTTGCAGTGCTTAGAGTGGGGCTTACATATCGTAGAGGTGAATAGGAATTCGAGGTACGTCTAGTGCTTGCTTGTTGCTTTGCCATAGCCTCAAAATTACCGTCACTGGTTCTCCGATCTCTATCTGCCGAGGAAGCATAACCCGAGGGTAAACTAGTAGATTCAGTAGTATTCATTTTGTATAACGATGGCTTCTTGGAGGAAGAAGCCGACGATATCCTCCAAGATTTCATCAGGGAAGTTACTAAACTGGAACTGTCCGAATTATGGTCCCGTTCGTGCATTTCCTTTGCAGCGGATCTCACACCCATTATATGGTTTACTTTTATTAAGTGGTCGGTATTGGTGGTTGTTGTTGTTATTTGTATCCTTGATCTACTCTCCAATAATAGTTATAAAAATAGAAAGAAAACAAAACAATTAACAGCAGGACAAAAGCCAAACACTATAGCAATCTGGCTATATGATATGCAGAAAATAGTGATTACTGTGCTCTTTGCTGCATCATGCATCATATGTTTGGCATTCTGTCCTGTCAGATGAATGGGCGAAACAATTCGGGGAGCTTTGTTGCGACTTGGTACCCGGCAAGCCGCGACCTATATTTTGCATTAAACGAGTTCATCGTGGATTTATCGCCATGAGCCTTAGCTTATCAAGCCTCTCACAGACAATTAAGCAATGAAAAAGGTATACCATCGGCGCAGAATGGTTAACTAGTGGGTTCATACTGCTGTGTTATAGATTGTTACCTAAGTGATCACCAAAAAAAAGTGCAAAAAGGAAAAAAAAATAAGAGACAGATAACTTCCACAAGCTTATTCTTCCAAAAATCAATCTTATCTTCATGCCAGCAATAGTTGCGTGCTGAGCTCAACAGTGCCCAACCCTTGTGCACCGTAGAATTGTAGAATACAAATACATAAATAAGTGTGTTCCCGAAGAACTAAGGAATGACGGCAGAGGAGTCTTGTGACCGCCCTGCTGCAAAACTTGGCAAGGACAGAAATTAAGTAATAGATACGCACAACCTTGGAGCACCAAGAAATGGCTGCAAAAGTAAATCTATAGTATTTCAAGCTGAGATATGATAATATGTTCAAAGGGCGAAAGTCTCATGAAACAGCGTCACTACAAGTCACATAAAGTTCGTACATCAAGTCTATGCATGCTTTCCTCAAAAGAACTACCCAAATATAAACACATATACAAAAATTCAGATTTTACATTTCAGGTTTCCATAATATGTTAAAAGCTAGATCTTACATAGTGACGGGAACAGGTCATTCTAAAAAAAGTAAAATAAAATAAAAGGGTTTCAAAGATCCATACTTCTCTACATTTTCTGACTTTTTAAAACTGTGTACTGGCGACCAACCGACAAATCTGCAACCCCAGCTTCATAAGCTTTCTCTCCCACCAGCAAAGCCTGGACCTCCCTGGTTCTAATAATGAGCGACTGAAGTTTTCCAAAAGAAACCTTCACTAAACATGTTATGCTCCTCAATCACGCGATGAAATAAAGGCCTATTTTTTGATCCAACGCCTTTGAAAATTTCCTTATGGCTGGGTGGGGTACCTACCATGAACATGTTAAAGGTAAGTGGTGGCATATTATGGAGTTATGCCCGTATACCAGAGTAATAATGTTGCCGCCGGATAGGCATGGCGCCCCCACCGGATTCTCTTGCTATATGGATGGCATAATTAGCTTATGAAAGGATTGGTAAGAATATGTCTTCTAGCAAGAAAATACTAAGAACCAATAGTTCCTTTTTTTATAAAATTATTGAGCCATACACAATAATGCCGATATTTGTCACCATAGACATACTTGACAGTAAAGTATTTGCAGCTGAGGATCGATCTGGTAGTATTCCCAAATTGTAAGATCTGTACAGATTTTCAAATGAAGCGTTGAAGTTTCCTCTTTGTATATTTGAGATCTTCATTTTATCGGATTCTTTGTCATCAGACAACTTGTTGAGTGGTACTAAAGGAGTGCTTTTCATCATCCTTTTGGTGAACGATTTCAAATACGTTAGTGTTTTTTGAGCTAGTTTTGATCAATTCAGGTGATTCGTTATCAGAACTCTCAGGTTTGTATTCGTGTCCAGTTGTGTAGCATTCGCCTAACGTGTAAGCACGGATTTCTTCCTCAGAAATTTCACTGTATGGAATCATGCCCTTCTTTCTCGCTTCTTCGTCGGTAAATGCACCATAGTAATCTTTGTCATCATGTCTAACAGTAATTTTGAATGGGAAGAAGACACATAGCCCCCAGTAAACGAAAAAAGAAATCAAAAAGGAGAAGAAAGAATCACCATAAAAAAATTTAACAATACCTGAGTCGTGGAAATAGTTATTGTTGACTTCCCAAGCGATACCAGGTAGACCGGGAGCCATACCACACACCCAGGCAACGATAGCTCTCCAGTTGACACCCTTGGTAAAATAGTATTCACCCTTTAAAATAAAGGCATTAGTAATGGAATATTGCCTCTTCCTGATCAGAAAGTTATCACAGATCATGACAGCAATAATAGGAGTCATGACAACACCGAAAGAACTCATGACAGTTAAGAAAGTAGAAGAAGAGTTGTAGAAGTTCCATGGCAAACAAGCCCAGGAGATACATGCGCAAAAAAGAGCACCTCTCTTGATATCGACGTATTTGGGCAACAAACCGGCCATATCCATACCAGTGGCAAACCCACAGTTGGAGATGGTGGAGGACATTTGAGACATGGTAAAGCAAAGACCACAGAAGAAGGCACCTGCGCGAGCGCCTGCAGAATAGTTGTTTGTCAACCAATAATCGAATATATCCATGGGCATCCAAAATTGTTTACCGTATAATTTGTCGCAGGTGGAGGCACTAATGACACCGAAGATTGGGACCAAGGTTGCTGGGATTAGTATTGCACAGACGCTACCGGTCCAGATAGCCAAATTGGAGGAACCGAATCTTGAATAGTCACTTTGGTTGGTGGAACCTGGAGAAATGGAACCGAACCAGTATGAAATCATGTAAACCCAAGCCCATGCTCTTTTAGAACCAGTAACGGTAGATTTTGTGGAGGTAAACAATTCACCGACACCATGGGCATTCTTAGTCAAGTAAATCACTATACCCAGCATGGCAAAGCAAGTAGCTACACATGACCAAATTAAAAGGTAGTTCATATGGTAGGGTTTCATGAAATAGCAGAGCGCGGTGAGGACGTGGAAAATAATGAAGCCGACCAACTGCTTGGTGGTCATGGCAACACTTGGGGACAAAGTATTGGGCAGGTGCAGATAGTGGTGGGACCAGGAATCTAATATCATGTTGATAGAAAGACCACCCAACCAAGCGTTGGCACCATAATTGACAATACTCATCAAAATTCTAATGATGATACCGAAGGCTGAACCGTAAATGCCAAAAACGAATCTTTGGGCCAAGGTGAAACCGATTTTCCAATCATAACCGGGGTAAGAGTTGGCCATAGTGAAAATAATGGTCAAGACATTACCGAGAAGAAACGAAACAATGGTCTCTGGGTAACTTAGGCCGACACTTAGTGCAGCAGAACCACTCATCCATGTACCTGCTGTAAAGGACACAGCGCCCCAGTACGCCAAATTAGACCAGAACCCCCATGTTTGATTTTCAGACTTGATAGGTTGCAAATCAGGGTTCCTCAGAAAATTCACGGCAGTCCTATTTTTGGCAGGAATTTCTAAATATCTCAAAAATTTAGAGACTATACTACTGAAGCTCATGATGATACAGGTGCTGAAATCCTTTTTTTGATAGTTATAATGGGGATATCAGTACAATAAAGAATAATATAAATTCTGCAATAGGAAATAATATAGGTAATTGTTCTTGATAATTCTGGAGTTTATAAGATTTTGACTCTATTTATGAGAATAGAGAGGGAAAATTAAAACTACAATAGCGAATGCAAATTTTTTTTCCCGAAGAACAAATAGCGGTAGCAACACATGCTGACGAAAGTTGTGTTCCTCTTTTTTTGGAGCAGGTCTGACTCAACTAAAAAGCTAGCTGCATGCAACCACGCTACATTGGCACACTATATCCTGACGCCCGCGCTATACTCTGACGCCTGCGCTATATATTCTGACGCCTACTCCATAACTACCATAGTAGTGGCCACTGTTGTTCATAACCCGGCGCGCTGTTCGCTCCGAGCACGAAAATTCTGTCGTTTATTCTCTTCCTTCTTCCAGTTCCATTACTTAGAGGAGCTGTTTTATTTCATTCGAAAGCCCGATGACAAATTCTCCTCTTTCATACAAATTAATAAGGCGGTCAGCAGGAAACTCCTATTGCCAACCGTCTTGCGAACCGACCGGTCGCTGCGCGCGATCATGCGTCCACGCGCTTCTGTGGCGACGGACGACTACAGCAAGACATTACTCTGGTCATTTACGCCTGGCGCCCAGAATGTACAAGCGCAGACGGCCAGATCATATGATGAAACGGAATAGTCCCAGCTATACCGGTGATCACAAGACGTAGTTACATAGATGCCTTGGCGCCGACACGATATTTCTTGTCGTTCCGTGCCAGTAATTCCTTTTCTTCTCGACTATGCCTCTAAGACGTCAGTCTTGGAAGCATAGTCTTCGTAAAAAAATTTTTTTTTCTTGAGGTTTTTGCTTCCATTTCTTTAGACTGAACTAATTTATTTTTTTTATTATTATTCAGTAATTTTTATATATTTATTTATGGACTTATTGAGGTGCTTTGGGGGGTGATGACGTCCCCAGTGAGGCCCCCAGGGTAGTGGACCGCACCTAACCTCCCATTCATGATGTGATTACGCATTTTAATCTTGTCTATATGTTCTACAATGATGGCGTCAGTGCCAATGCCGTTCGCATCTATGAGGGAGATGAACTCGCTCTCGGCCGTTGGGTTTGAGGCGGTGCCGTAGTGTCCGCCTTCATTCCGGCTTCGCGGTGTCTACGAGGCATTCATTTTATGTCGCGGCAACTACTTGATATTTTCCACCAGGCACAAGGAGAAACATGGAGAAATTATATATCGAGAACTATGAGTCCTGAGACGGCCGTTCAGTAGCTCAGATTGCCAGGGTTAAAAATTACTTCTTGGCATCCTATGTGCTGCATACTAAAAAATTTTTAGCCACGTAGTTGTATACATTTGTTTCCGGGGATGAGAAATTAGCCCCAGGTCCCAGACTTACAACAAGGTAGATAGGGGGGGGCGCACCTTGTCGTCATGAGACCCATTTCGTAGTGTTGGAATAAAAATCAACTATCATCTACTAACTAGTATTTACGTTACTAGTATATTATCATATACGGTGTTAGAAGATGACGCAAATGATGAGAAATAGTCATCTAAATTAGTGGAAGCTGAAACGCAAGGATTGATAATGTAATAGGATCAATGAATATTAACATATAAAACGATGATAATAATATTTATAGAATTGTGTAGAATTGCAGATTCCCTTTTATGGATTCCTAAATCCTGGAGGAGAACTTCTAGTATATCTACATACCTAATATTATAGCCTTAATCACAATGGAATCCCAACAACTACATCAAAATTCACCCAACCATCACGTAGAAACTTGAATTTGTTGTTGTTACTTCTGTTTTCAAGTAGGAGTAACGAGGCCGCGTACAATTTGCCAGTGGATTTGTCGCCTGCAGCAGCGGCCGCGACGCGACGGGTTGATCCAATTTTGTGCTTGCTTCTTCAACTGAATATTTTGAGTCCACTGCATGTGGAAAACAGAGTTTTCAGTCAGTTTTGTATGTATATTATTCTCTTTAGCTCCAGAATTTCTGCTGTGCTTAGTAACTTCTTGCCGTTGAGCTGATTTTAGTAGTATAATTTTTTTGCAACTCTACTGATATCAAGAGCAGTGATATGTGCTTTAATGTTGGCATTTCTTTCAAGCCAATCACCTTCTACCATTGGTCACGGTCTCAGTATATTTGTCGTAAATATTAGTACTCTAGTCTGGTCAGAGAAGTGGCCTTTCTCCCACCAAAACGTTGTTGTTCTGTCTTTTTTCTTATTATCTACTATTTATTGGATTTATCAAAAATTCCTCAGGAACAAGATTTAATATTCTTGAAAATCCTGTATGTCATAAATCATGAGCTTGGAAATTGACACGAAATAACGGATGGCACTACTTGATGATCGTTTTTATCACTACCGCTGTACTTTAATTTCATAATTTATTTGGTGACATTTCTCTTGAAGATCTGGCAAGATGTACACGGGGAGCTCCATCAACTATTAAAAATATTTTTAAAAGTAAAGACGTCACCATACTTTTTCACCATAAGAACAATTACTGGTCCAGATTAAGAACGGTTGGAGTAAGAGCCAATTATCATTCATTGACTGGTATTTCCTTTTGAACTATATTATCATATAATAGGTAAGAAGATGGCAAAAAAGGAAGGAGAAACAGAAATCTGATGTGATAGGGAAGTAAATGTCAACAAATACCTAACAGTACTATCTGATCGAACAAAGAAATTCCACCAAACTGTCAGTAAATTTATTTAATGAGCAGCAAGGACATAGTGCACAACTAGCACTCTACTTCGATTGGGTTCTTGAGGAAGAGGATAGTATGCCCGGAATTTTCAAGCATTTACATGATTATGGTTTCATTGGGGTGCAAGAAGACCCAACATGATTAGATTGCTATGTACTCATTATATAATATATCTCCGATGAATATATTTCCGAAAGTTTACTTAAGGCGACCTTGGATAAACCATAGTTTTACGGCAAATACACCATATCACTATTTTCTTTCTATATAGCTTTGCTAAGGCTTTTTTTAGTGACCGAGACAAAGAAGAAAATTTTCCATAAATGAAAGACCATTGTTTATTCCGAATCAAGTTTTCCGAAGAATTGTTGTATTACACAGTCTAGAGACAGCAGAATCTTTCAGAAATTTTAATACTGTTGTGACAGGATCTTGTCTATTATTTATTGGATACGCAAAACTCATTTTTTAAAATTTTTTATCATTTCCTTTAAATAAAAGGTCGAAGCTTGGAAAAATGCATCTAAATAATAAACTAATGATTTAGTTTCCCTCATTTAAAATATCTAAGAAGGACAGAACTTTGTTTGAGGTACTTACCCTTGAGTATTTTTAGCGATTATTCTTGGAGTTCTCAGCCAGAAGATTAAAAGAATATATGTTATTAAAATAGAGCTACTGAATGCAGTGTGATACTCAAGACTAAGTAGTCTTAACAACAAGTTAACAAGGGCGTGTGGTCTAGTGGTATGATTCTCGCTTTGGGCGACTTCCTGACTAACAGGAAGACAAAGCATGCGAGAGGCCCTGGGTTCAATTCCCAGCTCGCCCCTTTTATTTTTAATTATTTATTTCCTATTGGTCGGGTAACAGAATTTTTTATTTTTTTCAAGGCCCTTTTGTTTTGTAAACAAAGAAATTTCACAAAGTGAGCGTCTACTAATATTGATAATGCCATTTCCACATTACAACTACTGCTAGGCGCAGGGTTATATTACTTACACACGCATATATATGTTTAATTGGGTATAGAGGGGTTATTGTTTGACCATGCCGAAGAGAAAAATTGCTCCTAACAAGGAAAGCAGCAGGCGTACGGTCTCCCACGATGATTTAACCCCACAAATACAAGAATTTCAAAATCTAATGGATCTCGAATCGCAAAAAGTGGAAAACATCAGACAGTCGTATTCGAGGCAAAACTCCCTGCTGGCCAAGGATAACTCCATATTAAAAATTAAAGTTAATAGCTTGGAAAAAAAAATAAGCCAGCTGGTACAAGAAAACGTGACTCTACGATCTAAAACCTCTATAAGCGAAGCTATCTACAGGGAACGGTTAAGTAATCAACTACAAGTCATTGAAAACGGTATTATTCAAAGATTTGACGAAATTTTTTATATGTTCGAGAACGTACGTAAAAACGAAAATTTGCCCAGTTCGAGCTTAAGAACAATGTTGAAGAGAACGAGTTCCAGGTCAAGATCATGCTCATTGTCATCACCAACATACTCAAAAAGTTACACTAGGTTATCAAATCACGAGAATAACCTGTCGCATGAATCAAGTTTTAACAAGGACGATGGTCCAGACCTTGAACCTAAGGCTAAAAAAAGGAAGAGTTCTAGGCGGCAATCTATGTTTGTATCCACGAGTTTAGAACCTGAAGACGAAACCAGTGAAAACGAACCCATGATGGAAAATTCCTCTGTAGAGGTACCGGCAGAATCACACGAGTCTGCGCAAGTGGAGGAAACAATAGATGCCTTAAACCCTGAAGAGGAAAATAGCGATTCTGTCAGTAATTTTACCAATTCAATTATAGAATACTCCATACCAGAGGAGAATCCGACAGAACCCGAGCATTCATCTTCTAAACTAGAAATATTCAATGACAGTACAAATATGCTAAGTACAGTGCCGTCAAATCCTTTACCGTTGCCTTTACCAGGCCCATCCGCAACTTTACCTACTACCACTAGCGATGCTTCAACGGTCTATCCTTCATCAAGTTCTTCTACTAATTCTCATCCAAAGACCAAAATTAAGCATTCCATGAAGCCGCCTAGGATAGAACTGAAGAAAAAGGTTATTGACGAAGTCATGCCCGTAAGTAACATGAGCAGCAACAGCGAAATATCATTTACGAGAACTAGAAGAACTCGTGGTAAAGCTGTAGATTACACTTTGCCTTCTTTAAGAGCCAAAATGAGGAGGCCTTCAGAAAAACTTGTGGATGCTACTACTGTGATTGATATACATGATCTACAGGTTTCCAAGAGAAATCGGGAAACTTCACATAAAAGGAAAAGTTTATCCCAAGATTCAATACCCGACGAACCGCAATTGAGAGAAGTCGTCGTCTCAAAGGATTATGGAACTCCAAAAGGGGAAAAAACGGAAGATGAAATACACGAGGATACCGCTCATCTAATGGCCACTTCCAACAACAACAGCAACAACAAAAACGAAAAAAAACTAACTAGCAACAATAGCCCTAAAAAATCGTCGCCTTTACTTGACATTACAAATAAATCGGAGAATAAGAAAAAGTCAACAAGAACTAAAAAATTGTTCAAAAATGCAATTGTCAATAATTTATCTGATGAAAATTCTACTGCGCGACCCTCCAAGTCGTCAAAGGGAACCAGTAATAATAACAACAATTACAACAATTTCGACAATAACAATTCAAACATTAATAATGTTAATAATAAATCTGTTAGCTTTAGACTAAATGAAGATGATTTAGCAGTATTTGATTTATTTGGAAATGGTAAGGCAGTGAAACATCAACCAAAAACATATCGCACCAAAAAATGATATATAGTCTTTTTGCCCTGGTGTTCCTTAATAATTTCTATATTTTTGCATAATAAACCATTGTATTATATACATTCGATTTTGTGTGTATATACGTAAGTACATGATTTTGTTTCTCCTCGTGCTGTCAATTATACACTCATTTTCATTTGAATTCTTGGATGAGGATTATAATCTTCAATTTCAAAGTCTGTCAACTTGAAATCATCAATGTCTTTAACGTCCCTTTTAATCTTTAGTTTCGGGAATGGTCTTGGATTTCTGGTGATTTGTTCTTTCAAGGCATCAATGTGGTCTTTATAAACATGTGCATCCCCCAAAGTATGAATGAACTCACCTGGCTCCATGTCGACAACTTTAGCAATCATTCTAGTCAACAAAGCATATGATGCAATGTTAAATGGTACTCCCAACCCCATATCACAAGAACGTTGGTACAATAAGCATGAAAGGCGGGGCTTACCGGATCCTTCTCCTTCTTTGGGGAAACTGACATAGAACTGTGAAAAAATATGGCATGGCGGCAAAGCCATTTTGTCAAAATCAGCTGGGTTCCAGGCACTCATAATGATTCTTCTATCGTAGGGATTTGTCTTTAGTTTATGAATAACCTGTTTCAATTGATCAATACCTTGTCCAGTATAGTCGTCATCGCACGTCTTGTATTTAGCACCAAAATGCCTCCATTGAAATCCATAAACGGGCCCCAGATCTCCTACTTTCCTATCTTTGAACCCCATCTTATCTAAATATTCACGAGATCCATTACCGTCCCAAATCTTAACACCTTGCTCAGACAATAGGTTAGCGTCTGTATCACCGGCCAAAAACCACAATAGTTCAAGTATGATACCTCTAGTAAAGACCTTCTTGGTCGTTAGTAGTGGGAAGGTATCATCACGTAAACTAAAACGCAGCTGGGGTGGTGCAAAAAGACTCAACGTACCAGTGCCTGTTCTATCTGGCCTAAATTCACCTTCATCAATGATTCTTTTGCATAGATCAAGATATTGCTCTTCTTCTTTGTTTTTTCCGTCCATAGTCATCATGTACCGTTCTGTTATGAAGCTCTCTCCTTGACACTTTATTGTTTGATATACACAGTCACTTACAAGTTTAGAAAATACAATTACAGCTATGCTATAGTAAATATTTCAGGAAACGCGTCAATTAAGGTCTTTTTCATTTTTTCTATTTAACGCGTCACCAAATATTAAGTTTGAGAAAGAAGGTCAAAAAAGCAACACCACTTCCAACCTGTTCAATGCGGTCCTACGTTGAGGACACAAAGCTAATCTCTTTGAGGTAGCTGCAGTATAATGACGGGACCTTTGTATATTTTATTGGCCTTTTCCAATGAAACTAATTTTTTAATTGAATCTCATATCCCGTCCTTTACAGACGAGAGGGGAAAGAAGCTTGTTCGCATGATCCATCCTGAAATATGGATACATGTCATGTAATGATAAATCATTTCTACCTTTGCTGGTATCTTTCTGAAAAGGGCACATTTAATTAAGAACTGCCAACAAGGAAAGATCTCCGTTACCCTACCCAACTTGTGAGTTCAGATGAATGGGAATAACTAGAGCACATACACGTACGTCTAGTATCATTTCCCCCGGTACTCGGAAATCACCCGTAAAAGCAGTGAAGAGCTTATTAACTCATGATGTCTGATTTAACACCAATATTCCGTAAGTATGTTGCTGTTATCGATGATGCTAGAAATGAGCAAAATAGTATAGATGATCATGTTGAAAGGAAACAAGAGGACTTCGGGAATTCTAATGGAACGTGTGAAATGTTTAGCGATTCGTTCATTAAGGAATGTGCAAGACTATTGAAATTCCTAGTCGAATTAAACAAGGTAATAAAACAGATTGAAAAAAACTATTTAGATGACTTTAATATGAGTGATGCGGAAAAGGACGAGTTTGACATGGAATGCAGGCTGCAAATTCAACAGTATTTCAAAAAGTTTGAATTCCTAGAGAATTACGAAATGGAAAGGCATAGTTTGTCGCTGAAAAGATTTCAGTCAAAGTCTCACAGATGGTCAAAAATACTTTCCAATAAAAACGACAACACTAAGCATGTGATACATCCGCAAGACATTGAAAATGGAGTTCATGAATTTAGATTAGGTGTCCTACGGTGTTTGAATTTGTGGATAAAATATGTTTCATCCAAATTTACTACCATACAACAGGAAAGATTGATATTAGAAAATAAAATGAATTTCAATTCAACGCCTATGCCTACTTTATCCAACAATGCGGATGATTTCTCTGCAGATGCAATAGACATCTCAGTGTCACAATCTGCTCCCGTAGAAACTGTACAAGACGAAGTAAAACATTATGAAGAGACGATATCCAAATTAACCCAGGAGCAACTACAAGTGTTGGAGACAGAACATTCGGAACTGCTAAATCAAAAAAATGAGCAATTGAAAAAAGTGGAGACTATAAACAAAACAATTTTAGACATTGTCAATATACAGAACGAATTGTCCAATCATTTAACGGTGCAATCTCAAAATATAAATCTAATGCTGAACAATCAAGATGACATTGAATTGAATATTAAGAAGGGAAATAAAGAATTACGTAAAGCGAAACGAGCTGCTGGAAGAACTGCTAAAATGACCACTTATGGTGCCATTATCATGGGTGTTTTTATATTGTTCCTAGATTATGTAGGTTAATATCACTTTCATAAGATATGTGTAAAATGGGTTACAAAATATCAATCTATCATCAACTTATTACTATTCATTTTATATATTAAACAATAAGTATGAATGCCTAGTATAATTTCTTAGTTGTAGGATTACTGGCATGCAATTCTGCCAACTGCGATAACCTTATGATCTATTGATGTTAAAACAATATTGTTGGTAATGTATTTGGAATCAATCACATCAAGAGCAAAGTCTGGTTCTATAATTTCGACTTCGACAATAAGTGACTGATTTGGATTAATTGAGATGTCGTTAGTTCCAAGAATCTTCACCAATTTTACCGCGTTGTGCGTCAAATTATGGTAAAGAAGCAATTCAGAACCCAAGTCAACGGGATCACTTAGCGCGTGCGTTTGTATTGATAATTTTATTAAACGCAAGGCTAACAACTTTAGTGTGTTTGGTAAATTCGGTGATAGTGTATTCGTCTTTCTAGAGTGAATTATTATATCACCCTTACGAATGTGAAATTGCTTTTTCGTGAAGTCTTCGGTATTATGAATCTTAACAAGAACCTCTAAAATGTCACGGTTCAAACCGACTGATATATTATTTTTTGTGTTAGTCTCCAGTATTTGTTTTGAATTCTTCATTCTTGAAACTATACCATAGTAATGAAAATCTTCATATTGTGTATGAATTTCAATTGTCTGGCCTGATTGAATATATCCGCTGTTGATCAAGACTTTGAGTGACACGTAATTTACCTCCGCTATTGGTTGAAGAACAGAAGATTGCAGTATTGTGCCTACAAATGGCTCTTCCAAAGTTGTTTCTATTTTGTTCATATTATGCTCTACCAATAGATATAGTTGCGAAAAAAATGTCGGACCTTCATACCATTCGGGAACATAATTTATAGAGTCAAATTCTGACTTATACTTAGATTTTGTGATGTTTTCAGTTTTATTCAAATTCGAACCTAATAAACCCGAACACGGGATAAATTGGAATTCTGCGTCTGTCCACTGAAAGTTTTCCTTCAACACATAATTTAGCTCAGACTGAATCATTTCTAGTCGGTGCTTATCCCAACTAATTAGATCTGCCTTATTCAAAAGAATTATCAAGTGCTTTTTGCATGCGGAATTCTTGTTCAAATAAGAGATCACTTTTAAAATTTCATAAATCTGATTATTTGGACCATCTAATGATTTTTCCCATGAGTCATAATTGCAATCAATAACCAATACATAAACTTCAGGATCAAAGGTCAAAATTGAGTTCAGAGTTTCTTTATTGAAGTATTTGATACTACCAGGAGTGTCTATAAGCGTCAAGGTTGATGATGGCGGTAGTAAATCATTTTCTACCTGAATAACTTTCTTAAACATGGAAAATCCATTTTCTCTTTCTGTTTTGGTATTGTCTAGAATGACCTTAAAACTATTTGAAGATGAAGGATCCAAATTACTGCTTTTTTTTTGTAGTTCCCTCATTGATGACATAGAAATTTCGTTTAGATCATATAAAAGATGACCAAGCAAAGTGGATTTGCCTGCGTTTGTATCACCGAGGAACAAACATGTCAAATTCAGAGGATGGGTGGCAATGAATGAATGAATATCAATCGACTCAGTAGGTGGTGTTTGAAGGTTAATTGGTTCCTTTTTTTCGGCCTTGGGCACAGATTTGATATTTAAGTTTTCTAATTTTTCATTGAAAGCATTAAGTTGGGCCGATTGTATTATATCATCAGGACTTGGTCTATTGAAATTCTCAATGGCTACTTTACGAGTTGTTTTCGGCAGGTTACAAGGCACAAAAATACCAAGGAGCTCATTGTTATGCTTTTTTAAGGGCGGAAATGATGAATTCTGCGACGATAGCGGTATTGATGTACTCAACGAGTTTTTTTTATCTTTTATGATAAAGTTTGTGAACGCAAAATCGTCGGTTTGATTTATGCATGGATCGTTTTTCAAGAAACAGTAATGGTTTATTTCTTTAATAGCCTTCCATGACTCTTCTAAGTTGAGTTTATCATCAGGCGATTTCCTTTTGGTAGGGAGTTCGTTTTCTTTGCTTTCTAATGTCACTGATTTTCCTTGTTTCTCCAAATCACTATTTGACTTCTTCAAGGCAGACAACTTTAAACTCAATGAAACACTATGCTGGTTCGGGGTAAAGTCGCTTCTTTTTACCTTGTCTTTTGCAAGTAGCGTCTTCAGATCCTTCCTTTTTGTCTCAGCATTGTTATCTTTAGTTTCTCTATTCTTATGTAGTCTTTCTAGTAAGGATGCACTTTTCGATGTACTATGAGACTGGTCCGCACTTAAAAGGCCTTTAGATTTTTCTATTCTTTTTCTTGCTAATTGCTCTAATAACGACATGTCAGGTGGTACTGTAAGTTTCGAAGACCACCTCCTCGTACGTGTATTGTAGAAGGGTCTCTAGGTTTATACCTCCAATCTGTTATAGTACATATTATAGTACACCAATGTATAATCTGGTCCGGGTTACACAACACTTTGTCCTGTACTTTGAAAACTGGAAAAACTCCGCTAGTTGAAATTAATATCAAATGGAAAAGTCAGTATCATCATTCTTTTCTTGACAAGTCCTAAAAAGAGCGAAAACACAGGGTTGTTTGATTGTAGAAAATCACAGCGATGGCAGATTATGATAGTGCGAAATATTGGTCCAAGCAGGGAGCTCGTCGTGGGTTACAGAAAACCCGTTACTACTGCCAAATATGCCAAAGGCAATGTAAAGATGCAAACGGATTTCAATCACATAACAAATCGCCATCTCATTTAAGGAAGATTAGTCAAGTGACAGCTGAGGACGCTAGGCGCTACAATATCCAGTTTGAAAAGGGATTTCTACAGTTATTGAAGCAGCGGCACGGAGAAAAATGGATTGATGCTAACAAAGTATACAACGAGTATGTTCAAGATCGCGATCATGTACATATGAATGCCACCATGCATCGTTCTTTGACGCAGTTTGTCCGGTACCTAGGCCGCGCGGGCAAGGTAGACGTGGATATGGATATTGATGATACATCTGAGAACGTTGAAGGTCCTTTGCTTATCAGGATCCATCCCTCATCTTTATCATCACCTTCTGAAGATGGAATGCTGCGAAGTCAACAAGAGGAGCAAGAAGTCATAGCCGCCGAGCTTTTGAAAAGACAACTCAATCGTGCTAAGCGACAACCTGAAAAGGTATATCAACCAGAGATGAAATCGGAAATTAGCGGGGATAGCACTCTGAAACGTGTTCAAGTCACCTTCCACGGGAATGGTCGGGTAAATAAAAAGAAAAAGAAGGTTCCTCCACGGAAAGAAGGTATCAAGTTCCGTTGATTGAAAATTTTTCTTTTCAAGCGATGAGGTTAGCGAAGTTGTTCGAACAAGCCCAAATATGTTTAGAAGGTAGTACGAATTGATACCCTGAACTGTTACTACCCGTATACACGTATTAAGTAAGACAATGAGTAATGGACACGTCAAGTTTGATGCCGATGAAAGTCCAGCCAGCGCAAGTGCTGTCACGGATAGACAAGATGATGTGCTGGTAATATCAAAAAAGGACAAGGAAGTGCATTCAAGTAGTGATGAGGAAAGTGATGATGATGATGCTCCACAAGAAGAAGGGCTTCACTCTGGGAAAAGTGAGGTAGAATCACAGATCACTCAGAGGGAGGAGGCTATAAGGCTGGAACAATCACAATTGCGGTCCAAGAGAAGGAAGCAAAATGAATTATACGCCAAGCAAAAGAAATCAGTGAATGAGACAGAGGTCACTGATGAAGTAATTGCGGAGCTTCCTGAGGAGTTGCTAAAAAATATAGATCAGAAGGACGAAGGTAGTACGCAGTACTCATCTTCAAGACATGTAACTTTCGATAAATTGGATGAGTCAGATGAAAATGAAGAGGCATTGGCTAAAGCTATAAAAACTAAGAAAAGGAAGACATTAAAAAATTTAAGGAAAGATTCGGTGAAAAGAGGAAAATTTAGAGTTCAATTGTTATCCACCACACAAGATTCTAAAACATTACCACCAAAGAAAGAATCATCCATCATACGTTCAAAAGACCGTTGGCTAAATAGAAAGGCTTTGAATAAAGGGTAATATATAGCATACAACATAATAAAATAATAGTACAATCACAAAATTAATCATAATGTTCATTTATCTATAATCAAACAATGAGAATATATACTGAAGTTTGGTAGGTTATTCTTCAGAGATGCAGTACGATATCACCAACGGTATGCAGACACCTATCAAAACATAAACGGATTCATCATGAGGTAAAACGACTTCCTGTTCAACGCTGAGATCGTGATCATGAGAATCTCCACCAACAAATGCTGTGAAAGACGCATATAGTAAACTGCCACCACTCATAAGCAGAAGATTTCCACTTATCCAATCCATCGTTGGCGAATGACTCAAATTCAAAAGGGATAACACTATGTATCCGATCGGAGTCGATGACGCAAACAAGAAAACGTTACAGATCACCTCCCATTTCATTAAGTTTTGTCTCGATACCATCAAACTAGTGAGGGAAAGAACGGCAGGGATTTTATGAATAACTATAGCAATTAACACCACTATGAGCAGTGAATCATTGTTCGTTGTCGTACCTAATGCAATTCCATCAGATAGTCCATGAATGAATAAGGCAAAGACAACATTGTTTTGTATTAAGTTCATCCATATTTGTCTTGGATGGTTTATTATATCTTTCCAGCTTTGAAATTTGACAGCATCATGCGTATAGACCGTTTGCTTTCTAGAAACCCATAGTGTAACCAACCTATCGAGAACATAAACACCTAGAAACCCAATTAATAAATTCACACCAACGTTTCCATCATGTTCGACACACGCTTTGATACCTTCCGGTATTACCAACATAAATGATGTACCTAACAACATTCCTATACCGAATTGTGATAGAACGGCAATCTTCACACGGTAACTACTAACATCGTCATTGATCGTTTGAGTATCTGCGTTCGTAGTAAAATCAGAAATTGAGTCAGCACCTTCTTGGTTTGTGACAATGGAACTTTTTTGTTTATCAATATAATACAATGGGATAAGCCCTATGAGGAAGGTAGCAATCAAAAGAAAACTTGCTAGCAGTATTACACCCAAAAACTTCATTATTATCGGTCTTGGTAACACTAGCTTTAAACCGCGCTTATTTGAGAAGTTTTTATGCAGATAAACTGTTTCTCGTCATTTTTTTATAGTTATTTCTCGAAAAATATTATAAATAGACATGCAAAATGATTAGCCATGTCGTATAAATTTATTACCAAGAACAAAAAATACACCCCGATGTCTTCCCCAGGGAATTCAGGCGTGGCTATAGATTCTACCGTTCTGAAAGCAATTGAATTAGGAACGAGGCTTTTTAAATCTGGAGAATACCTGCAAGCGAAAAGGATATTCACAAATGCTTTGAGAGTATGTGATTCTTATTCTCAGGAGCAGATTATGCGCATTAGGAACTCGTATCAATTAGATACTGCGAGACCGGATAACAAACGATTATATCATCCTAGATACATAAAGATATTGGATAACATCTGTGCGTGCTACGAAAAATTGAATGATTTGAAATCTTGTTTGGACGTATCACAAAGGTTACTTAAGTTAGAACCAGGTAATATCAAATGCTATATACGATGTACAAGGACGTTGATAAAATTAAAAGACTGGAAAAGGGCATATAAAACATGTTCTCGTGGACTGCAATTATGCAATAACGATAGCAATCATCTAAGACAACAAAAACAATTCATTAAAAATAACATGGTTCAAAAACAGGACGGCAAGAGAAGTTATATAGATCCATCAGAGGAGACCAAAATAGCAAAAAAAAAAAAGAATAATAATTTTCTAGAATCGTTACCAAAGAAGAAGATTAAAGGTAGTACCAAGAAAACTGATTTAGTTGGCAATTTGCCGATAGAAATACTACCTATCATATTCCAAAGGTTTACCACTAATGAGCTTGTTACGTTGTCGCTAGTTTGTAACAAATGGAGGGACAAAATTTTGTATCATTTAGACTGCTTCCAAGAATTCAACTTGGCACCAATAAATTTTAAAAATTTTGTAAAGTTTATGGATTTTTTACAACAGAATTTCACCAGGACGTATAGAAAATATATTCTTTCACAAGTAAAAGTCAGTTCTAGAATCACTTCGGAAGAGTTACGAATAACTCAATTATTATTCAGTAAAATGCCGAAATGTATAAACATCGAACGGCTTATACTGTCAATGCCAACACTAACTACAACACAAATCTTTAAGTTAATGGTTAGAGGAGGCACAGATTTTTTTGCAAGGCTGCTGGAATTATCTCTCATGATAACTTATAGGCCTGATAAACAACATGAATTGGAGATACTGCAGACTTGTCCTCTGTTGAAAAAAATAGAATTAATTTTTGTCAATTCACTAGTACCCATTTTCGACGGAAATAATAGCGTTGGGAGGGATGGAAGTTTCAACGTGATGGCCCGTCATACTAATATGCAGATACCCACTGTGGATAATGATGAACAGGGAATAGTAGAAGAAAAGGTGATTTATAGTGAGCTAGAGAAGATAACATTGATATGTGATAAGAAGAAAATTAAGAATTTTCCACTTTGTCGTGCTCTATTGAGAGGCCAGTTTCCTCTATTGCAGAAACTGACGATAACTGGTGTAACATTTCCTATGAATAATCAAGACATAATAAATTTTCAATGGCTATTGAACTTCCCAGACCTAAAAGAACTATGGATAGAAGATAACGACAACTGTGAACTCAGTAAGTTTTTGCAATTGTTAAAATTTTCGAATGTCTGGAAAAACTTGGAAAAGTTAACCTTTAGAGAGAACAAGCTATATCCAATTATTAATTTGGATGAAGATCAGCCTGTTACGAATGACAACGAGGTGCCATCCATGCTATTTTACAAGGAAAATCTCCAAAACCTGGAAAAGTTGGATCTAATGGGGACGTCGATAAGTGGTTCTGCGTTGACTAGATTATGCGAGCAGGAATATTTGGATGGTCGGAAATTAAGAAGTTTAAACATTGGGAATTGCCCCAACATCCAGTTCCCAAATAATCACGCTCATGCAGCAAGGATGATACTCGATGTGAATGCAGTTTTGAAGAGACTCTCCAAGTTGGAAGAAATAAATTTATCGCATCTCAGCTCCTTGAATGATAGTACGATGAAGTCATTCATTATTAATGTACCATTTTTGGAAAATTTAAAGAGGCTTGACATTTCGCACAATTTTGAAATTACAGGAATATCAATATATGAATTTCTAAAAAAATTTCAGATGGATCATGACAACGAAGCGGGAGGTCAACCACTGGCATATTTAAATATTGACGGATGTTCCCAAGTGTCTCATATCACAGTTAATATGATCCGAGCGCAGAACTTAGTTACTCAAGTGGATTGTGTTTATGAAAGAGATGTATGGAGAAAATTTGGAATTAATTCATATTCATACTCATAGATTAATAAATCACTGATGATAATGCAGTATCCTTCGGAAAATTCTTAGAATATTTAATATAACAAAATGGCATGTACCTTTTGGAGTTGATGGAGGTGAGAATATAGAAAGCTTTTTATATAAAAATGTACTTATTGTCTTTCATTTCAATTTTGAAAAATGTCTGAATTGTTCATGAAATTGTCGTTTGTGGCAGCCGACATAGCGTCCATGGGGAACCTGCTTGGATTGAATAAAGTGTTATCAAATGAACCGTTTTCAATAGCCGGTATGGGAAAATCTTCCGAGTTTGTTTGAACATCATAAGAGGAAATTGTTCCAGATTTTTTTCTATTTTTCCTCATCTCTGCCGACATATTTTGATTATAATAAGAAGATCTTTTTTTGAATTGAGGTCGTGATGGAACCTTCAATGGTGATTTCTTTAGCCGTAAACTAGATGCACCGATGGCAAACGATAAAGAATTTGCCTTCTGCCTTGTACCCTGCTGCGTGAATGAAGATTTTGAACGTTGTGGAGATGTAGAAGGCGATGGAGAAGGCGATAACATATCCATTTTCCTCTTGTTGAAGGTAGAAGATGGAGAAGGCAATGGCTGAAGAGGAAATCTTCCCGGTGCCGCTGTTTTGTTGGGAGACTTGATAATTGATAGTGAATTGGAGGAGGATTCTTCCAAGTCAACTCCCGGCAAGTCAGCATCCATTATGGAAAGAGATTTGATTTGCTCACTGAATCGAGGTTGGTAGAATTGTAAAGGGTTTTTTATTGACGAAGAGATTATTATTTTCTCCTTTAGGAATGTGATGGCCTTATCCAGAGCGAATTCTTGGCCACAATTATTTTGAATCATGGAAATTTTCGGCCAGGTAGCTCTTGCACCTAAAGTGGTTTGGTGCAATAGGAAAAGTTGAGACGGGTTCTTCAATACTTCGTGGAATTGACCAACCATTGATAGATCGGGTAAAATTGTGACATTGCCGGAGTATTGTTGTAAAAAAAGGTGTTTCAATTTGGTCATCAAATAGGGATGGAACTCAAGCTCCTTTAGGATGTCTAAAAAATGAATAGTTTCGTCGGAAAAAAATTTGAAGATCTTTGTTACTTGGTTTCTGAAACGGGCGGTAATTTCCTTTTCAATTTCACCCCCAACGCAAGTGTTTGAAAACTTTAACAGGGGAAAGACATGTATATTTACCTGGCAGGCGATAATATGGTCGACATTGAACATTTCAGAAAGACGAGAAATGGGCATGTCATTATCTACAGATCCGTCCATGAATTTCATGTTTGATAAATGTAAATTTGTTGCCCCCCACTCTTTAATCTTTCCAGTGTGAGGATCTTTCTCGAATAGCGGCGTGGAGGGGAAAACTCCAGGTAGAGAACAAGATGCGCATACGGCAGACCAGATGAGAACGTTTGGAGCGGTTAAATTGTTTAGTAGTTTCGGCTGTTCGTATATGGAAGCAGGCGAGACTGTGATATTCAGGATTTTTCCAGTCTTGTTGTAGGCTTCCCTAAAGGTCAAGTTTCCTAAAAACGAAAGCATTGTGTTAATCAAAGGTTGATTATTGAACCAGGTACCGTTTTGGCAGAACCTCGATATCTTGATTAGTAAGTTTTCGTTGGGAGATTTGGAATTGTCGTCATTGAAGATGTTAAACTCCATATTAAGTACATTGGTCAACAAGGAGGGAATTTCCTGGGTCGTGTGGACGCAAAATATGCTGGCAACAATGGCGCCAGCACTGCTACCGCTGATCACCTTAGGCATCAGGTCCGATTCAAAAAGGGCGGCAAGAACACCAATGTGGAAAAGGCCGAAAGTGCTCCCACCGCTAAGCACGAGAGCCGTGCGCCCTATGTTTCTTCTCGTCTGTTGCAAGATACCGAGGAGATAGTGATCGTTCATATTTGACTGATGGATCAGCGCGGTGAGCACTGCTTGAGACTCTTCTAGGTAGTCATGTATAATTTGTTTTGTGCCGGTATGCGAGTGCCTGTAAAGATTAACGTTATTCATGTTGCCAAGATTACGGACCCACTTAGTTCTAATCAGATAAAGCAGGCGGTGGTAGTCGTGAGTGGTTCTCAAATGGCGCATACGGATGGTCAAGTCTTGCAGCAGCTTATAGTTATACAACGAGGACTCGTCGATTGTTTTCCATTCGGAAAGTCCCGTTAAGTCGTCTAATCGCGACGCTATGTCATTCCATTGATCGTAGGAGATGGCGTGTTTTTTCTGGGAAGACAAATCGGATATGAGTAGCTGTTTACGGGAGAGAGTCTTGTGGTATAACCATTTGAAGAGCGATGATGAGTCTGTGGCAGGAGTGTTGGAAAGTTCGTAGTATTTGGATAAAAGAAATTCTGTTACTGGCAAGGTATTAGACATAGCAACGAAACAGAACCGTCTTCCTTGTGCTGTTTATGATGTCTTTTGTCTCCTATTGTTTTCGAATTTTTATTTTTATTTTTTTTTTTATTTTTTTATTTTTTTTTTGTTTTACATAATTCCTCGCGCTGCCTTAATGATAATTCTTGATTTACTAATTGTTTCATGACTTCTGGTGCTAAAGGGAAGGGGGAAAAGGGAAGCGAAAACTTCAAGAGCAGAACGAAAAAAATAAAAAAAAACAAAACAAAACAAAACAAAACAAAGGCAAAACAAGGCAAAGAACCTGATGGAAGAAAGCACAACCAGATATTAATAGCAACGAAAAATAGTAGAGACATTGAACAATATGAGTTTGAGAACGCCGAAGAGAAGCAGGACTAGCGATGAACAAGAACAAGAACAAGAACAAGAACAAGAACAAGAACAAGAACAAGAGCAGGTGCAGAACCCAGATACACATGTAAACAACGAGCATCAGCAGCGACCTGGGCCAACCACTCTATTGAGCACGCCAGTACGTCTCAAAAATGGCTTTGGAACACCATCACCGCCGTCACCACCAGGCATAACGAAAAGCATCACTAAATCGAGAAGAAGGCCGTCGACAACGAGTCTTCAGGGTATATTCATGTCGCCCGTCAATAAGCGTCGTGTCGGCATAACCGCACATGGACGTGTATATGACCATAACGACGACGGACACGAAAGTGAGAGTGAGGACGACGAAAATGAAGAAAATGAAAATCAAAAGAAGTACGACGGACACGTTAGTATGCCTTTGTTGCCACCGACAACGCCCAAGTCAAGACGGTCGGAGGTGTTTCTGTCGCCGTCGCCGCGTTTGAGGTCACCTCCGACGGCTGCGCGTCGGTCTACGGGCGAGCGGCCCATCCGCGAAATATCACATACTTTGCGCACCAGGCTTAATTACGCGTTAGTCAAGCTGCAAAATGGATGGACGGACAAGACACTTCCCGAACTGGAGACGGAGCTTGCTCCAGCAGTGCAGACGCCGCCACGCCGCTATCACAACAGATTTCCAGATAGTGCAGACGCGGGTACTTCCGCGCATACAGCGTTTCTTCAGGCGCTCGGAGGCCACCCACCACGGGAGGAGGCCACGGCTGTCGAAACACTGATGCTATTGTCGTCGCCTACCAAGAAGCAACAGCACCGACCCGTGCCGGCGACATCTGCTGGAGAACCCACGGACGAAACGGAGCCCGAGTCGGATACCGAAGTGGAGACGTCTTAATGTGGTAGTACGAGTTTTTTCTCCGCAATCTCGGAGTTAGTGCAGCCGCGCCCGCTGCTGCACCCTTTAGCATATATATAAAGTGCGTAATGTGCGTGCTAAAAAAGCTCACTAGTGCGTACTCTGCTTATCTCTGCGTATCCGCCGATCAACATACGCGGCTAAAATGGAACAGAACAGGTTCAAGAAAGAAACGAAAACTTGTAGCGCTAGCTGGCCGCGCGCACCGCAGTCGACGCTGTGTGCGACAGATCGCCTCGAGCTCACATACGATGTGTACACTAGCGCAGAGCGGCAACGCCGCTCTCGCACTGCCACTAGGCTTAACCTTGTGTTTTTGCACGGCAGCGGCATGAGTAAGGTGGTATGGGAGTACTATTTGCCGCGTCTGGTAGCCGCCGATGCGGAGGGCAATTATGCCATCGACAAGGTTTTGTTGATCGACCAGGTTAACCACGGTGATTCTGCGGTACGCAACCGCGGCAAACTCGGCACCAATTTCAACTGGATCGACGGGGCCCGCGATGTGCTCAAGATTGCCACATGCGAGTTGGGCAGTATTGACAGCCACCCGGCACTAAACGTAGTCATCGGCCACTCGATGGGCGGGTTCCAGGCTCTTGCGTGTGACGTCCTGCAGCCCAATCTGTTTCATTTGCTCATCTTGATCGAGCCTGTAGTAATCACACGGAAAGCCATCGGCGCCGGGAGGCCAGGGCTTCCGCCCGATTCTCCGCAGATCCCGGAAAATCTTTATAACTCCCTACGTTTAAAGACGTGCGACCATTTCGCTAACGAGTCCGAATATGTAAAATATATGAGGAACGGTTCCTTTTTTACCAATGCGCACAGCCAAATCCTGCAAAACATCATCGATTTTGAGAGGATAAAAGCCTCTGGAGACGATGAAGATGGTGGACCCGTTCGCACGAAGATGGAGCAGGCTCAAAATCTCCTCTGCTACATGAACATGCAGACTTTTGCGCCTTTCCTGATCAGCAATGTGAAGTTTGTGAGGAAGCGGACCATCCACATTGTGGGCGCGCGCTCCAACTGGTGTCCTCCGCAAAATCAGCTGTTTTTGCAGAAAACTCTACAGAACTACCATCTCGATGTCATTCCCGGCGGCTCCCACTTGGTCAACGTTGAGGCTCCGGACCTGGTGATTGAGAGGATTAATCACCACATCCACGAGTTTGTCCTTACCTCCCCGCTGCAGTCCTCACACATTCCGCAATTGACCCTTGAAGAAAGAGCGGTGATGTTTGACCGGGCTTTCGACTCGTTCAAGAATGAAGCTTTGGTTAAAATGACTAAACAAAAACTGTAAACACTTGTGTACACTATTACATATATTATTCAATAATAATTAACTGACGCAATCTATGGCACTGGCGTGGTTTCTTTTTCTTTTGTTTTCCGCGCAAGCGCGATGCAACAATATCGTCGAGGACGAATGTGTACCCGTCTTTCCGCCAGACAGGTAACAAGTACTTCAATTGACTTAGAAGAAAAACATTAAGGAACTTTAACGTAGGAGCAACACAATACCAGGCACACGCTCTTCGAACACTGAACCACACGCGTCCGCATCAAACTCTTCCTCCCAAACATGAATTGGCTGTTTTTGGTCTCGCTGGTTTTCTTCTGCGGCGTGTCAACCCATCCTGCCCTGGCAATGTCCAGCAACAGACTACTAAAGCTGGCTAATAAATCTCCCAAGAAAATTATACCTCTGAAGGACTCAAGTTTTGAAAACATCTTGGCACCACCTCACGAAAATGCCTATATAGTTGCTCTGTTTACTGCCACAGCGCCCGAAATTGGCTGTTCTCTGTGTCTCGAGTTAGAATCCGAATACGACACCATAGTGGCCTCCTGGTTTGATGATCATCCGGATGCAAAATCGTCCAATTCCGATACATCTATTTTCTTCACAAAGGTCAATTTGGAGGACCCTTCTAAGACCATTCCTAAAGCGTTCCAGTTTTTCCAACTAAACAATGTTCCTAGATTGTTCATCTTCAAACCAAACTCTCCCTCTATTCTGGACCACAGCGTGATCAGTATTTCCACTGATACTGGCTCAGAAAGAATGAAGCAAATCATACAAGCCATTAAGCAGTTCTCGCAAGTAAACGACTTCTCTTTACACTTACCTATGGACTGGACTCCAATTATTACCTCAACAATAATTACCTTCATCACCGTCTTACTCTTCAAAAAGCAGTCCAAACTCATGTTCTCCATCATATCTTCCAGGATCATCTGGGCAACCTTGTCAACTTTTTTCATCATTTGCATGATCAGTGCCTATATGTTCAACCAAATCAGGAATACCCAATTGGCAGGCGTTGGTCCTAAGGGCGAGGTTATGTATTTCTTGCCCAATGAATTCCAACACCAATTCGCCATTGAAACTCAAGTCATGGTTCTTATTTACGGAACATTGGCCGCGTTGGTTGTCGTATTGGTCAAGGGTATACAATTCTTGCGGTCTCATTTGTATCCAGAGACCAAGAAAGCGTACTTCATTGATGCTATTTTGGCCTCCTTTTGTGCCTTATTCATTTATGTCTTCTTTGCTGCTTTGACAACCGTGTTCACGATAAAGAGTCCTGCTTACCCTTTTCCTTTACTAAGGTTATCGGCACCATTCAAATAAGTCAGTTTTTTTTTTTGTTTTCACCATAACAAAGAGATGGAAAGTTATACTAGATAAAGATTTTTAAAAAATATAAAAGAAAATAAAACGAAATTTATATTTTACACAGTGCATCTTGTCCCTCTCTTTCTCGCTAAAACTTAGTTTCTTCTTCGCCCATCTCATGACTCTTCTTATGGTTTGTGAGGCTGCCTAGTCCACCGAATACCCCTTTCTTGATCTTGCCAATGGCACCAACACCGCCGCCTATCACGGTCGTACCAGCTTTCAAACCAGTGCCTAGTCCCTTGGATGCTATATCTCCGACCTTCTTTTCTCTTTTACTCACGCTAATGGTGTATCTTGGCTTAAAGCTGAAAGCTAAATGCAACATACCACCGTCTTGACCAGCGTTCTCTAATCCTTCTACCGGTACGTCTAATTCGGTAGTACCCTCGACTTTGACCTTATTCAATGGGATTTCTGCTGTACCAATGGTATCATCCGCAGATGTGGAATCCCAGTCCATGACTTTGATTCTTAGAACATCATTTAAACGGTTATTGATTTGAATAGTTCCTTCATCATTCCATTTAGGATTCAAAGTTTTCTTAACAACCTTCGTCTTGTAAGCGCAGTCTTCCTCATTATTGATGTAATACTTTAAGTATGGGTCCGAATAACCACTTAAATCGGATGCTATCAAGTTTTCTGCACTCCTCGACATAATCGTCAAATCACCAGAATTTGTGATCAGGTCATTTGCCGGCAACTGTTTTGTATCAATAGGGAACCATGATATTTGGAGCATTAGTTTAGCACTGCCTTCACCTGAAAGATGTAATATTGATGGCTTATAATAACAGTTCTTAACTAACTCTTGTGTGGGTAGTTCAACTTCACAAATGCATTTCTCCACTCTGTTGTAGTTTTTATTTTTAGCAACCCTAAAAGTGGTAATGGATTTGTCCAATTCTTTTATGATCACGTCACCTGACCAACCATTCTTGACAATTCTCGATGGAATACGTGGACTAACAAATCTTGGATGACCATTATCATCGAAAAACGCTTGGACGTATAGCCCAGAGTCGGGCAATTCCCCATTAAGGACAGTGACAGCAAGAACACCTTGGTTGTATTGCAATAATTCTGGCAAATCCAATTTCTGTCTATTACTATACATGTCTTCCAATTCTTTGACCTCATTCCATTCTTGATCAAATTTGGCTTTGTCTTCTTTAGAAATTTTTTTCTCATCAATTGCCGACTTACGCAGTTCCAATGCTTTTTTCTTTTTGTTAACTTTATCTAAATCTTGGATTTCCTCTAACGTTAAAACAGGTAAAGCGGGATAAAAGGAGGTATAGTATGTTATAGTGCCCTTAGGTTTTTTCTTAGGCATCACTAGACGACCAACTTTAGCTTTTTCATCAATAGTTTCCTCATATTTATCATTCTCATCCTTCTTAAATAAATCTTGAACGTTAACATTGAATTCACCAACTGAACGATCTTTGTTGACTGTTTCTACATCCATACATTGAAGCGTAATTCTTTGGTTTGGTGAAGTAACTGCAACATAAATAACTTGATTCCAGACAGGATTCAAAGTTTGGCTCTTGAAATCAGTTCTACCCTTCGATAAACCATTAACCAAAACCTTACAGTATGGATCAATGGTACCAAACTTTTCCAAATTTCTCAAATCGTTTGCCTTCTCAATGAATACTCTGATGGCGCCAATTGGTGGCGTGTAAGCTACAGAGTTGGAACCAATCTCCAGTCTAACAGGTCTCCAATATGTGGTAATCTTTATGTCACCCTTTTGGTTTTTTAATGGAATCAAATTTTTGTTCACTTGGCTTCTATCTATTAAATCATTCAGGGTTTGAATGGTAGATCCAATTTCTTCTCCTTTGCCATCCTTGACGACAAACTTATATCTTGTTTTACGACGATCTGCGATAACTGCTTCGTAGTCTGAATTCCACTTCAATGTACCAGTGTCAGTTGCCTTACCAGTGGTTAACACTAGTTTAGCATTCAAGTAAACTTCAACGTAGGCAGTAACCTTCTGTTCTTCTTCAGCAAAACGAGAACCTTCTTCGACCACAACTTTAGCAATACCAGTATTCAAATCCGGTAGTTCCTCCACAGATCCATCCGGCAACTTTTTCTCTTCTAGAGTTGGGAAGAATCTTAAATCAAAAGTCAATTCCCCAACCGGTTTAGAGTTTCTTAAAAACTGAGCTTTTAAGTTTCTTTGCGTGGTTTTATCATGTAAAGTATTCAAGTTGTACTGAATTCTGCCTAGGACTTTATCCTTCAATTTTGCACGCTTATCATAAACACTAATGGTCAAGGGGTCAGTGAATGAGTTTAACAAGACGTACAGAGTTTCGTCCCAAACGGGGTTCAATGTGTCTCTTACGGTTCTTGTCTTGGCAATAGATATATCGTTAAATTCGAAAGATAAGTAAGGGTCGATTGATTCGTTCAATATTGAAGAGGTACGTTTTAACCCCTTTGCATTTTTGACAGTTATTTCTAATATACCAATGGACAAGTTGGAACCAGATAAGAGTTGTGGAATGTTCAATTGTAAAGAAAATGGAGGTAACAAGATTGGACCCATATATTTCTTGGCCATCTTTTGTATTAGTGTCATAAGGCCTGGGATAGCTAAAATTTCCCAATTGAAGATGGAACGGCCAAATAAGGTAGCAACAAAATCAAAATCAGGAACCTTCAGTAGCTGGATATTAACAGTTTCGACATGAGGGAAGGGAGTCATCAATTTGAATTTCACTCTAGCATGAGCCTTGAAAGCGATGTCTGACACAGAAACAGGGATGGTGATACCAAAAATTTTGGCCTTAACAACCGCTAATTCATTAACGTAATTTCTGACTTGCTTAGCACTCATGTCGCATAAATCGTGAGGAGTAAAAGAAATACCCCAGTCCATCACAACAACATCGGATGCAGTGTTTTGGAAAGTCTTCACCAAATCAACTCTGGGGGGTTTAACACCAAGTGTCAACTCATCGATCCATAGTTGAGTAATGAATTTAGGAATCGCCTCATTAGTAGCCATTTGTTCATTAGCTTGTTGAACGATTAATTGACTAACGGAAGGTTCTAAAATGGGCCAGTACTTATCCAAAAAGGCATTCAACCATTCTAGGGATTCATAGTCGTTTTCCACTTTCTGCACCGTGAACTCTTTCTGGACCAACTCTCTTATGGAACCTCTGTACTTTTTAGCAGAGGTTCTATACAACAATGAAGTGATAACGATGACAAAAAAGGCCGACCCCATTGAAAACTTATAATGACCAAGTGCAAATGATGCCACGCCTCCGATAAAGAAAATGGCTACCGAATGATACCAGTCACCGTAAAGGCTGTCCGGTATGATGTTATTTAAGAAGGTTTCTCTACTCATATCCATCAATTCATCATCTAAAGTTAATTCGTCTTTGTCTTCCCAGCCACCAATCTGTTTCCAGCCGACATAAGAAGCTTCATGGATACTTCTCTTGAAGCTTTCATCACTAGCATGTGCCGCCTTCTCAGATGACACGCTTTTACTGGATTCGGTTTCCTCTTTCGTCTTTGGAGGTTCTAACTTATCTATCCCATTTATGTTAGCTACTTGGGCTGTTTCGGGCTTCTTTGGTGCTGTTACCCCAGTATCTTCTTTGGCCATATTGTATGTACCACGCAATTGAAGTTTTCAGAATGCACTAGCTATCTTTTTTTATCTTAGCTATTCTTCTTCAATTATCCTACTTATTCTTCAGCAAAAAAAAAAATAATAAGCTAAGACAATGCTATACAAGTCAATTACCAGCCAGTAAGTCCAAATTGGAGTAGCCAATGCTATTAGTTGATAATTTTGACGGCCGATTATACTATTCCAATTGCAGCAACATCCCTGTCCCTTAGCTTTTTGAGGGGCCTTTTGTTATAATTTTTCATGCAGCATTCCGGTCGCCAAAGTTGTTATCACTTCTAACGTAAATCGTTTTCTCGTTATGTCCGCTATTTTAGAATGAGAATAATGGATAAAATTGGCCTAAAAAGGGAGCGAGTATAACGTTACTGAGATACAATTGTACATTTTGCCATGGAAATGAGCCAACTAGTCTAATGAGATTTTCAATGCTTTATTTCTTTTTTTAGTTTCTCATTTTATTGTTTCTTTAGTTATTAGTCCTTTGGTTATTTTTATGTCACCACCTCTTGTCACATGACCATTTTTGTTACTTGCTTGGTTTTACAATGATTTAAACATTCTTGGGTCTCTCTTGACATATTTTTATCGTCATAATAAGTTCTTCATTCGCTCTCTAAAACTGTTGTATTACGGGCTCGAGTAATACCGGAGTGTCTTGACAATCCTAATATAAACAGTCTTAGGGAAGTAACCAGTTGTCAAAACAGTTTATCAGATTAATTCACGGAATGTTACTTATCTTATATATTATATAAAATATGAATCATACTAAGTGGTGGAAGCGCGGAATCTCGGATCTAAACTAATTGTTCAGGCATTTATACTTTTGGGTAGTTCAGCTAGGGAAGGACGGGTTTTGTCTCATGTTGTTCGTTTTGTTATAAGGTTGTTTCATATGTGTTTTATGAACGTTTAGGATGACGTATTGTCATACTGACGTATCTCATTTTGAGATACAACAAAAACAACAAAGTTAGACTCCATGGCCAAGTTGGTTAAGGCGTGCGACTGTTAATCGCAAGATCGTGAGTTCAACCCTCACTGGGGTCGTTAATTTTTTAATTTTTCTCCTACACTGTTGCTATGTCGGAGTTATCTCATAAGAGCTGAAAATATGTGGTAAATTTAGTCAGTATCCTTCGAGGATCAGCTAGAGCCTATTCAATGCAATTGTCATTAATCAGTGGCTTGGTAAGGCAATAGAATTCAGTTATAAGATATAATATCACTAGAACAGGAGCATTATGGTATCAGCCAACGGCGATTTGCACTTGCCAATTTCTAACGAACAGTGCATGCCGGAAAACAATGGATCTCTTGGATTTGAGGCCCCCACTCCGAGACAGGTTCTCAGGGTTACGTTAAATTTGAAATACTTAATTGATAAGGTCGTACCTATTGTTTACGATCCCAATGATATTGTTTGTGACCATTCTGAGATTTTATCTCCAAAAGTTGTGAAGCTGGCTTATGAAGCATGTGGCGGGAATCCTAAAGACAAGGCCAACAAAAGAAAATATCAATCTGTCATTATTTTTTCACTTCTTAAAGTTTGTGAGTGGTATTCCATATTGGCCACTATGGAAGTGCACAATGCCAAACTTTACGAAACCAGAAATTTAGCCTCACAACAGTTATGTAAATTGTTAATTGAAAGGGAGGAGACAAGAGACCTGCAGTTTCTTTTCATGCAGTTACTGCTGCGTCGGTACGTAATCAACGAGAACGATGAAGATCAAGAACCGTTGAATGCCTTGGAACTTGCCACAGATATGCACTGTACTACAGTGATAGGATCGAGTGGATTCCAGCGTTGTCTAAAGTGGATATGGAGAGGGTGGATAGTCCAAAATGGCTTGGATCCCACAACCTTTATCAAGGACGATTCACTGGCGGAAGTGTCGTTGATCTCTCATTTTAACCCCGTAAGATTAAAGGCGCCTGTATACCAAAATTATTTGCAGATGATCTTTTCATTTTTGTTTCTAGGGCTTTATACCTTGGTGGTTAATGGTAAGGACTCTGAGAGAGTCCAATCTTTCGATTTGTTAGAAAGCATATTTTATGTTTTCAATACTGGTTTCATCTTGGATGAGCTCACTAAGCTTTATTATATTGGTTATGCGCACCTATCGTTTTGGAATTTATTTAATGATACCACATATTTGATAATCACGTTTGCTATGGGGTTCCGTGCAATGAGCGTAACGCCCCTTAATGCAAAATACTCTTCAGAAGATTGGGATAAAATATCATATAGAGTCTTATCCTGTGCAGCACCATTTGTGTGGTCGAGACTCCTACTATACCTTGAATCGCAAAGGTTTATTGGGATTATGTTGGTTATCCTAAAACATATGATGAAAGAATCCATTGTATTTTTCTTCCTTCTATTCTTAATAATGATAGGATTCACTCAAGGTTTCTTAGGTTTGGATTCCGCAGATGGTAAGAGAGATATCACCGGACCCATCCTGGGTAATTTAACAATCACCGTTTTGGGTCTTGGTAGTTTTGATGTTTTCGAAGAATTCGCTCCCCCATATGCGGCAATACTGTATTATGGTTACTATTTTATTGTTTCGGTTATCCTTTTGAATATATTAATTGCTTTGTATTCGACTGCGTACCAAAAAGTTATTGACAATGCAGATGACGAGTACATGGCTTTGATGTCACAAAAGACGTTGAGATACATTAGAGCACCTGATGAAGATGTCTATGTTTCTCCATTGAACTTAATTGAAGTGTTCATGACACCTATCTTTCGTATTCTTCCACCGAAGCGTGCTAAAGATTTGAGCTATACTGTAATGACAATAGTGTACAGCCCATTTTTGTTACTTATTTCTGTTAAAGAAACTCGGGAGGCTAGAAGGATAAAATATAACAGGATGAAAAGGCTAAACGATGATGCCAATGAATATGATACTCCATGGGATTTGACAGATGGCTACTTGGATGATGATGACGGTTTATTTTCTGATAACCGAAATTCTGGCATGAGAGCCACCCAGTTAAAGAATTCACGTTCGCTAAAACTGCAAAGAACAGCAGAGCAGGAAGATGTCCATTTTAAAGTCCCTAAGAAGTGGTATAAAAACGTTAAAAAATGCAGTCCCTCCTTCGAACAGTATGATAACGATGACACTGAAGATGATGTTGGTGAAGATAAAGATGAAGTCAAAGAGCTCACTAAGAAAGTGGAAAACTTGACAGCTGTAATTACCGATCTACTCGAAAAATTAGACATAAAGGATAAGAAAGAGTAAACGGCATGTGTTCAAATCCTGCTTAATTAATTTCTCAGAAATCCATATATATAAATATATTGCTCCTCATTGCAACTTTGTAAATTTAATGTTCATTTAATTTATCATTATTTACAATATTAACTAATCCATCTCCCGATTTTCGGCACAAAATAAGTTTATATTTTGGTCTACATGAAAACAAAAGTTTAACTAAACTAACGTGTACAAACCACTTTGAAACGTATATAAAGGCCTAATAAAACGACTGGCGTTTTGAAAGATAATATAATGATCTAATGCAGTTAAAAAATTTACAAATTATAAGAAGAAAAGAAAAACAACGATTACGGTAAAAAATGAAAACTCCCTCTCCTTTCTAGGTACGATAAATTATGACTTTCATCTTTCCCGTTTTGAAGATCTATTTATCTCAATTTGCCCAGACTTTTTTTTTATATATATTTATTTTCCCCTCTCTAACAACTGCAAGCACTGTTTGCGCTGGTCCCATCATTAGCAGCGTTCAAATCCACCCTTTGATTGTTCGACTCACGTTCGTTACTTGCACTATTTTGCTCTTCAGCTGTCTTCAGTGGTATCTTTTCACCAATTCCCAAAAATACATCGTTAACATTCTCTCCTGTCTTTGCACTTGTTTCAAAGAACAACAAGCCCTTCTCTTCCGCTAGCTTTTCACCTTCTTCCCTTGCGACTTTTCTTTCCCCACCTTCTTGCAGCATATCAATCTTGTTACCAACTAACGCAATGATGATATCCTTTGATGCCTGTTCATGTAATTCCTTAACCCAGTGGCGCGCTTTAATAAAGGATTGTGGTTTTGTAACGTCGTATACTACAAGAGCAGCTTGTGCGTTTCTATAGTACATAGGTGCTAAAGATGCAAATCTCTCTTGCCCAGCAGTGTCCCATATTTCAAACTTAACAGTATGTTCATTTATAGTAACTCTTTGAGTGAGGAATGCTGCACCAATGGTGGGCTCCTTATTTTCGGCAAAATCATTAGATACAAACCTTAGGACTATTGACGATTTACCAACTGCTGCCTCACCCAACAGTACCAACTTTATGGAAGTGACTGATGTGTTCATTTTTTTGTGTGATAAAAGGGATATTTTTTTATAGCTTAGATAAGTCGACGATCCTGCTTTTTATTTTCAAAATCGTTGCCACTTTTATAAGATAAGCTGCTCGTATTTTCACTTCACTTCTCTTTCTTTGTCTTTTCGGGGATATTGTTTTAGCAAAAAGCCCCATAATGCAAACCGAGAAAACCAAAAAAAAAAAACACGTATGAGGTGACAAGAAACTAGATAATCAGCAGACTAATATCTATAAAATAAATCCTCTGGTATATACCTACCTCAGCATAAGTTTATATCGTCATAATCTAGGTTTTGGCTTTGTTGTTGCCTCCGGGTTCATAACTATTGAAGTAGCATTTGAGACGGTTGAGGGTGTTCCGGAATCACCAAAGAACGCCACTGTTACTGTCAAGTCATCTCTGTATCTTCTACTCATCGGCGATGGTATACTTACCAATGCCGATACATATTCTTTTCTTCCGCCCGCACTTAATGCATTTCTAATTAAATGAGTGGCGACGTTTTTGTCTTCAATAAGATACTCTGGGTTTGATCCTGATGGTGAGCTCGAATTATTATCCTTGTACCTGAATGCCGGTCTTTGCGCTTCCTTGTCTTCAGATACGTCGATAACTTTTGGTAATTTCCCCGGTTCTGCTTTCACAGGTGCCAGATTCATATTTTTATCCATCCACCTGATAACCAAGGAAGCAATTTCTTCATTAGTTAGTAATTCGAATAAACCATCGGAACCCATCACCATAAATTTAGTGTTCTCACCAATTTTGGCAGAAGTAATCACTGGTTCCGCAGTGACATATGGGGGGGTCTTGAAATCCCTTGGCTCTCTTCTAAAATAAAGTTTGGCAACTTCAGGCAAATCCGATAATGGTTTTCCATCGACTTCTTTGATCTTGTAGCGATAGTCTCCAAATGCCCTGGATGGTTGTAATGAACCCAATACTCTTCCGTTTCTTATAACGTTCGGTTCTCCTGGATGTTCTTTCCTAATTCTCCGAACTTCATCCAAATTATCACCGGTCTGGTCGGTGGATAGCGACTTTACCGTCCAATTGCCCTCGTTGTCCAAACCACAAATTAAAGCCCTTGAGTCTCCAGTGACAGCCACTTTCAAAATTGAGTTAGTGGAGTTGTATAAACTTAATAGTGCACAAGAACCAGAAATCGCTGGTAAAGTGTTTGCAATATTTGTGTTGTTTGGATCTTGAAACAGCTTCCTGAACGATTCGATTACAAGATCATTATCTAGTTTCAAAAAACCTTTCGAAATCGCAGAATCGATTAATTGGTTGGGGTCGGAATGGAAAACCGTTTTGTTCTGGTCATATACCTGACCTAATTGATAGGCTACATAACGGACTAGATCTTTAGATAATTTTTCCGAAGTGAAAGGACCACCATGTCCATCAAAAATTCCAAAAAAATACAAATCCTTCTCTATGGACTTGCCATCCTCACTTTCTATCGGAATGGTAATGATTTGTTCTACGTGATCGTCTTCTATTGGATGGTTAGAGGGCAACTGTGCCACATCATACCTGAATATACCAGTGCCACGGTTAACAAAATGGCTTTCCTCTCTATCATGTAGTTTAGCCTCTATTTTAGAATCGTTCAAGATAAGAACAGATTGGTCATTCTGAGACCGTTGACTCTTTTGTGTCTCTGTTCCTTTTGGATTAGGTGACGGCATGTTAATATTACCACTAGTATTTGTAGAATAATCTTTTATTCCGTTAATTGTATCAAGGGAGAGGATCTTTTTAGGGGAATAGTAGGAGTAGGTCAACAGTAGGGACCCGCTTAGTAGAGCAATGTTTAGAGCTTTAGAATGTGATGATATGAATAGCTTTGTCCTTGAATAGTATGTGCTATTGGCATGTGATGTTGAATATGCACGTTGTAGAAACTTCTGTGTGTATTCTCTACCAGATTGACATTTAGATAGAACCTTAACCGTTTTCTTTATAGCTACGGTTCTAGTTAAGGGAGACATGGAGGGATTAAGAGAAGTAAAAGCACTTCTTCTGTTGAAAAATTTCAGTAGAGCACAAATTCAATTAAAGTAGCAATAGATGTTTCTTTTCCTGCCTATCACACGATTTCGTTTACCCTCCAATCGATCCTTTTTTTCTTTTTTGTATCTTGTGTAGAAAGAAGTGAATCCTGTTTTTCTACATAATGAAGGGCCGGTAACTGCTCATTACTGAGTTTTAAAGTAGAAAATAAAAATGTATGCAATTGGTCGCCAATACCTGATAACTAAGAATGTAACTATGCAAGGGATAAGGAAATTTAGTCAATGCTGCCCATCACACCCTGAACAGCACAAGATTGCAACCTCTGAGAGTATTTCTTAAGTTGGAGACTAGTGGAGGAAATGAATTGGCACGTAGCTCGTCGAACATGATGAACTGTGATGATAATGAAAAAATTTTTGTTCCCCAGCGATGAGTTAGTGAAAATCGACAATATATCTTTTTTTGATCAATGTGTTTTACTATTTCTAGAAAGCAAGGGAAGCCACTCTAGTAGTAAACCTCTGGGCTTTACACATATAAAATCGCAGGAAAGTTATATTTCGAAGATGCCACCAAAAAAGGGAAAACAGGCCCAAGCGGCTGGTAAGAAGAAGGATAATGTCGACAAGACGTTCGGTATGAAGAACAAGAACCGTTCTACCAAAGTCCAAAAATACATCAAACAAGTGCAATCACAATCCGACCCCAAGAAAGAAGAGATGAGGTTAAAGAAACTCGAAGAAAAAAAGCGCAGAGAAGCCGAAGAAGCTGAACGAAGAGCACTATTCAACCCTGTAGCAGACCAAAGGGTTCGTGCAGGTGTAGATCCCAAGTCCATGGTTTGTGCTCTGTTCAAACTGGGGAATTGTAACAAAGGTGCCAAATGTAAGTTCTCACATGACTTGAACGTCGGTAGAAGAATGGAAAAGAAAGATTTATACCAAGATACAAGAAGTGAAAAGGAAAATGACACAATGGATAACTGGGATGAAGAAAAGCTGAGAAAAGTTATCCTGTCGAAGCACGGTAACCCAAAGACCACCACCGACAAAGTATGCAAATACTTCATCGAGGCCGTGGAAAACGGTAAATACGGTTGGTTTTGGATCTGTCCTAACGGAGGTGACAAATGTATGTACAGACACTCCCTACCAGAGGGCTTTGTGCTGAAAACCAACGAGCAAAAGAGGCTCGAGAGGGAGTCGCTCGAGAAACAGCCAAAAATTACGCTGGAGGAGTTTATCGAAACAGAAAGAGGGAAACTAGACAAATCCAAGCTAACACCAATAACAATTGCCAACTTCGCCCAATGGAAGAAGGACCACGTCATCGCAAAGATTAACGCTGAAAAGAAGTTATCTAGTAAGAGGAAACCTACTGGTAGAGAAATCATTCTTAAGATGAGCGCCGAAAACAAGTCATTTGAGACGGACAACGCCGACATGCCAGACGACGTCACCCAGGGATCCGCATGGGATCTTACTGAATTCACAGATGCCTTGAAGAAGGCTGACCACCAAGACGACGGCGGCATCAAGGACTACGGTGACGGTAGCAACCCCACCTTCGACATCAAAAAAGCCAACTCCGCCACGCTCGCATAGTCTAAAATTCATATAGACTAAACTGTATATATGCCACCGTATATATAATACACGCACACACACCAACACAAAGCATGTCACGTCATGTAGCTGATCACGCGGCACGACCGCGGCCCATGTTTATCTGCCGTCTTTTTGCCCCTTTCGATATCCCACGCCCCACGCCCCCACGTTGTTGAGGTGTTTTTTCACCTCGGACCCGCCCGACAATATCTGGGATTAAAAGTGCTCGAGTTTTGCTCTCTATTTCACAATCGATGATAGTTGAGCTTCCTTTCACTGCATCTCTTTGCAGCCTCGGGGGATGAGGCTATATACTTAGAGGGCCTGAATATATGTTTGACGCATCCCTCCTTCGTACGCTACCATCTGTTACTCTTGCACCGTTATTATATGCTTGTAATTTTTGTTATATAATAGGCCTTTCATTGTTTTTAATATAGACTTTCATCATAGGGCATCCGGAATTTCTTCTCAGAAGCCTCGCAATTTTTCTTTATATTAGGTTTTTCAGACTTTACATTTGTACAGAAACTGCGTATTGTTGACCATTACCGAGAGGAAGATAAAAAGGTATAGATAGTTAAGTTTAGCATTATAGAACCAACACAAACAAAACAATAGAAGACAAAGAGTAAGTTCAAGACAAGTAGACAATGACACACATCACACTGGGACAAGCCATCTGGGCCTCTGTCAGACCAATCATCAAAATCTATCTGATTATTGGTGTAGGCTTCGGTTTATGCAAGATGAACATCTTAACCGTTCAGGCCACAAGGTCCATCTCTGATATCGTTTTAACAATTCTGCTTCCTTGTTTATCATTCAATAAAATCGTAGCAAATATAGAAGATAACGATATCAAAGATGTCGGCATTATTTGTCTGACGTCTGTTATACTGTTCGCAACTGGCTTGGGGTTTGCCTTTATTGTTCGCAGTGTGCTGCCTGTTCCTAAGAGATGGCGTGGTGGTATACTTGCAGGAGGTATGTTTCCCAATATCAGCGATCTACCCATCGCCTATTTGCAATCCATGGACCAAGGGTTTATCTTTACAGAAGCAGAAGGTGAGAAAGGTGTTGCCAACGTTATCATCTTTCTGGCCATGTTTTTGATATGTGTTTTCAATTTAGGTGGTTTCAGACTAATTGAAAACGATTTCCATTACAAAGGTGATGACGATGAAGAAAATACGTTGACCAATGATGATTCTGCCCAACAGCCAACGCAACCAATTGAAGGCAATTCTTCTTCTTCATCCAACCAAGATATCCTGAAAGAGCCCAACGAGTCTACCGTTCCTAACAGTTCACAAGCAAGCTACATTTCTGAGAAAAATAAAAAAGAAAAAACTGAACTCTCTGTCCCCAAGCCTACACATACTGCTCCTCCAGCAATAGATGACAGGAGCTCGAACTCATCCGCGGTGGCCTCTATCGATAGCATTACACACTCACTACGCACAAACCATGTGGATGCCCAATCTGTAAGCGAGCTTAACGATCCTACTTACAGAACTAGAAGTCAACCAATAGCATACACTACCGAGTCAAGAACATCACATGTTCATAATAACCGCAGGAATTCCATCACTGGCTCCTTACGTTCCATCGATATGCGTGAACTACCCGCGGAAGGCATGTCGGATTTAATTCGTGAATACTCCAATGTTGATCAATACGGTAGAAGAAGGAAAAGTTCTATCAGCTCCCAAGGAGCACCCTCTGTTTTGCAGGCAGACGGTACTATTTCTCCAAATTTGACTAGAACCTCCACTTTACAAAGAGTCAAAACTTCCAACCTAACAAGAATAATCACCTCAGATGCCACTGTTAGTAAGAAAGATATTGAGACTTCCGGTTCCTCTTTACCAAAATGGCTACAGAAATTTCCCTTAACAAAATTTTTCGTCTTTTTTTTAAAAAATTGTCTAAGGCCTTGTTCCATGGCTGTTATCCTGGCTTTGATTATCGCTTTTATTCCCTGGGTAAAAGCCCTTTTCGTTACAACCAGTAATACACCAAAAATCAAACAAGCCCCAGATAATGCACCTGCTCTAACTTTCATTATGGATTTTACATCTTATGTTGGAGCCGCTTCAGTTCCCTTCGGTTTGATTCTTTTAGGCGCTACTCTTGGTAGATTGAAAATTGGAAAATTATACCCTGGTTTCTGGAAATCCGCAGTGGTATTAGTCTTTCTCAGACAATGTATCATGCCAATCTTTGGTGTCTTGTGGTGTGACCGTCTAGTGAAGGCAGGATGGCTAAATTGGGAAAACGACAAGATGTTATTGTTTGTTACCGCTATTACTTGGAACTTACCAACAATGACCACCTTAATCTACTTCACTGCAAGTTATACCCCTGAGGACGAAACTGAACCCGTTCAAATGGAATGTACCTCTTTCTTTTTGATGCTTCAATATCCTTTGATGGTCGTTAGTTTACCATTTTTGGTGTCTTATTTCATCAAAGTTCAAATGAAATTATAAAGTTCGTTAAGGAAGAAACAAGATCTATTCATGCATTCCCATTCTCATTCTCATAATTTCATTTCATCGTACAACTGAATCAGGGTGTAATTTTATAGTTGTTTGTTGGTCTTTCTTTATCAACGTAGAATTCACTTATTTCAGATTTTATAGAGTTTCATAGTATAAAAATAATAATGAAAACAAAACTTCATGCTTTTTCTTCTGTTTATACAATTTCACTTTTGATTGTCATATTCAAAAAAATAACATTTAGTCGCAGCTTCTCAGTGTTACTAATCTTTTTCTTCTTTTTTCGAACATAGGATTTTCTGATGGAACAAAAAAAGGTGATATTTTAATTATTTGTGAATCATAAATATCCTTTTCATTAATTTTTAAGTGGTATAGCGTATTTACATATAAAACATACATGATTATTTCATGTTTATAACTAAAAATTATAAATAATTATTTAATCTCTAATATAGATTAATTAGAGTCTTTCCACAACTCAGTAGCATCCAATAGTCATGACAAATTTACTGTACTTGGATGTGTTAAATATTGTCCTTTTCATAATCTGATAATAAATAAATGGAAATATTTTCACCATAGTTTATGCCAAATTGTGCTTCTATTTGAATTTTCTGATCAAACCAGGCTTGCATTATCGATGCTCTATTTTTCGCCCAAACTTCCATTATCATACTAGAATTTTTTGGGCTTATACCTTTAGTTCTCACAAATGTGCATAAATCTAAAATGACACCATGCTTATTTAACAACTCTGAAACAATTAAAGTCGTTAGGTTACCCAAGATGGGATTATGTCGTTCCTTACACCTAATTAAGCACACTAATAATCCACCTGCTTTGGCAATCAAACAACTACCAATGTCACTGTGAACATCTTTAACGGTTCTCTCCAAATCACTAACAAAATGTGTCAATCCTAAAATTTCAATGGATTCATGAATACTTCCCAAAACAAACAACAAGTTCAAATTGACGACCTCTCCCTGTGAATTCGTGCAACTTACGTTTTTGATAAAGCCCAGGTCACCAGTTCTCAAATAGCTTAAAGTGTTATTCACTTCGCTCTTCATCTTACTTTTGAATTGTTCTGTGATAAAGGGATCTTTGTACAACTTGTTTTTTGAACTGTTACACACAAAGTAGTCGAATGCATTAGCTTCCGAACAGCACCAAATCTCACCGAATTCTCCATCAACACATGGTAGGAGTGTCTCTGGGTTAACTACTGAAACGTCAGTACATACAGGAACAACACCAGAATCTTGAATCTTGATATAGTTTCCAGCACTTACATCATTGGGGTTGACTTCTCTAATTATACCTTCCCTCAGTGAAAATGGGTCTAAATATAGGTCAACCGGAGGAATATCCAGATACGACCTTAATGATATAAGCGGATTGAAGTGATGTTGATAGACATAACTTATTTGTGTACATGATAGGGATATGGTTGAGTACCGTTTTAAAATATTTTCAATTGTATAAATCCTTGGCCTACTAGGAAAAGGTATCATGATATTTCGAACACCCTTGAAAACATCTTCTCTAAGCGAGCCAGATGTATTGTTTTTGGTAGAGTTTATATTCTCCTTCTTATTTTTGAATCCCTCAATCAAACTAGAGGCTCTATCCAGTAAAGCATATAACGTTTCAAGCTTCAAATATAAATCTTTTACGTTTAAATTTTGAAGGCCAATTAAAAACTCCTTAGGGTCAGTAAGAACATCAGTAAGGCTGAATAAGCAAGTTGAAGCACCCGTATAAATTCCTAACAAACAGCTGAACATAAAGCCCAATCCAGACGTATGAGAACATATAGAGAAAAGTGGACTATTATTTCTTAACTGCAAAGTTTCTTTGACTATTTTGCTTGCATTAAGTAAAGACGAATGTGTCATTGTTACGTGAATATTAGATGTCACATCATACTCTGTATTTACCCATACAACACACGGTGTCATACCAATCCTAGTACCTGGTTTGGCCCCAAATTTCTGCTTTAACACATTTTTAAACATAGATACTGTTAACGCATTCTTTGTCTTGACTTTTGAGAAAACTGTAATCTTAGGTATTAAACTTTTGTATTTCTTAAAACATTTGTTTACGACATTATTATCATTCAACAATGAGTGCAATTTAGCATCAACAAATAATCTTTTCACTTTGTAACTTTGAATAATATTAACCAAGCCTTTTAGGTCCTCTTCTATGACAGACTCCTTAACGCTTGGTAGGGGAATTACCAATAAGTTACAGTACAGACAGGCCATGATCATCGCTACGTATTCAACCGAATTTTCACACATAATAATAATAGGGTCACCATGCTTCAATGGGATTTTAGAACCTACGATTTTTTTCAAAAAGCCTGCGACAATTTTACCAAAACTTGCCCATGATACCTTTTTGTGAACGTTATTATCGTTACTAGCTGAAGAGTTGACTAGATTTGTGTTTGTACCATCACTGAACGCCGTTTCGTTCCCATAATTAGAAATTCTCCATTCCAGAATCTCTAAAATCGATTTGAAGTCTGTGAGTTTTGTATGGCTTCGAGTGTCAACAGACTCCTCTCTGTAATCAACACCACTGCATTGTAGGGCAAGTTTTGGTTTAACGGGACCGCCATTACGATATGCTGGTTCGATCATAGCGTATTCTTCTTGTAAAGCCATCTTTCTCAATTTTGATAAATGCTCGGATAATATACTCTCATTATAGTACGCTGAATGGGGCAAAAAATCCAATATGACATTATCGAATTGAAACTTTACAAACTGTGCACTGAGATCATTGTTTAAAAACTTCTTCTCCACCGTGCTATTGGCCAATTCCAGAGAACAATATCTCCTAGGTAAAGTATCTCTCGGCACAACTAAAATGCACATTGGTTGGATTTTATGAAAAATCCAAAGAATTCTGAAAATTTGGTCAGTTAAATCATTCATTTTCGTTTCTAATTTGTTCCTCTGTGTTTCTGCAAATTTCATTAAAGTAGTATCTGTTGTTTCGCCATTTTTACTCTCTTCTTCGGTTTTTGCTAGGGAGCTTTCTACCACCATAACTAAAAAGTGCTCTTCCTTATGGTGTTGTAATTCAAATGCAGCAACCTCAAAAACCGTATTTACTGTCCTCACAACTGTTTCAGTAATCTGTTGTAGATAGTGGGATTCAACAACTCTTTTGTATCCCGAAGATGTTTCGCCACTTAAACTCGAAATATCAATAGCCTTAGTACTTTCTGCTCCAGTGTTACCTTTAGGTTGAGCAGATTGATTCCCTTTTTTGGCATAAAGAAGGTTTGATGTGTGAGCCCAGTTAGGTAATCTGATTAATCTATTCTGTAAAAACATATCTTCTATGAGTGAAAGCACGTATATCTTTCCGTTATGAACAAACCCCATAAGCTTGGTTCTCATAAAGTAGGTATTTGCAGGACAAATATTTAGAATGGTATCCAATTGTTCAGTAACTGCTTGCGATTTTTCGTTAGTAGGCATTTCATACTTTGCCCAAGAAAACATTTCGGAGTAATTTAGTTTTGCTTTGAACACAAATTCGTTCACTTTATCCATCTGGTAAAATTCATCGGTGATGTGGTTAGAAGAGATCCATATTTCTCCAACAGTGAGGTCTTGCACCAACGTATTCGTATCTGGATTAACCACACATAAAGTAATATCAGGAATTGGGAAGCCAAATGTTTCTAATTTAAGATAATCTTTGAAGGAGCTTGATGAATTAATCATAGCAGTTATGCTACATTCAACCTCATTAAGCTTCAATTTCTCGCGGTTTATAAACAATTCATTTTGAAGCCTTAGTTTTGAATTATGTATTGGAAAGTTCTCTAGGTTTCCTAATTGATCTCTTATAGATATAAAGATACCACCAAAGTCCAATAACGTTAACATGGGAGAATAACAAAATGGTGCATCAATACATCCTAAATTTTTCAGCCATTTATGAACAACCATCTCACTTACATCGGTATCTATAGTGGTACATGAGGTTAAACATGACTTGATGCAACTGAAATCTATTTTGTGCTTCTTGGAAAAAGCTGATTCGGGATTTTCCAAATAATTAATAACTACCTGCTTCAATTGTAGCTGATCATTCAGTAAAATGTCGGCTCTAAATTTATCAATGATATTTTCATAGCCCCCAGGTCGTTGTAATATACTACTATCGATAGATATCATAAGATTACCAGTAAAAAGATTGAAAAGCACACCCATTATCAAACCAGTAGATCTAGTAGGGTCCAGACTATTCAAGATAACAAACCTTGAGTTGGTTGCCATAATTTTTTTGTGAAATGGCTTCCTGATGCTTTGTGATTTTTGTTTCCAGTGAGGCATTGATCGTGAGTTTAGAATTTTTGTCATCGTTTCAAATTGGTTTATTAAGATGTTATGCTTCATGACGACGCCAGAAAGACGACCTAGCGGTGTTCTAGTAAACTCTATATATGAAATATTCGGTATATCAAAGGTAGGCGAAGTTTTTTTTGCCTTTGTGTACGTCCCTAAGTCATCAGTCTTGACAAATTTGATTTGTTGGAAAACATCGTTCTTAACCAGTTTAACTTTTGAATGATTTGATGATGAATACAAGTTATCTAATTGTCTATGACATGCGTTAGAAATCAGAACAAATTTCGAATTTGTTACTTTAATTATCTCAAGGATCTCACGCAGAGAATACGTTTCGAATGAGACTGGTACAGCTGCCATGCCGGATATGAAACAGCCTAATAATGCAATAGTAAATTCGATGACATCATTTTTATTGTACCATAGTAAAATCTTATCCATTTTGTAAAGGTGACTCTTATTCAATTCATGTGCTACCCTCTCCGCTTTCAAATAAAGTTTATCCCATGTGATGAACGTTTCTTTGCCTTTAGAATTTATGCTGATCATCGCCGTTTGACCATCATAATGTTCAAAGCGTCCCCGTAAAATTAGCGGTAAAGAATCCGTCATTGCTGAGTCTCCACTGCTAGTATTTTCGGCTCCAGTGTGTCTTGGTAGTAATGGTATCATAGGATTATAAACGGCATCCTTCACTGAACCGTTTTCATCACTGGAACCTGGCAATGACGATTGCAAAGAAGCTGTATATCTCTTGCTCCGCCTTCTGGGAGTATTGTTCGCAGAAGTCGAGTTTATAGTTGTGACACGATAGATAGAATGACGTCTGTCAATTGAATTAGGTAACGACGTAATGGATGATGCAAGACTTGTATTTCTTCTGTGCAAATGCTTCGACTTTCTCGAATTGGGAGATCGAAGCGGGGTATAAGGCCTCATTTGGGAGATTTCAAATTTGTCTAGCAATTGTTTTCTTTTGGTCTCATAACCCTTTCTTGTTAGATTTTCATCCTTATAGTCTTGAATTAACTCATTTAACCGACTTTGCAGATCTAGTGGTAAGGTAGGAGGAATAGAAAAATCCATTGGAGTAACTCAATGCCACACCCTTTTACACGGAACTGAATCACCCTAACACCAAGTTTACGGAAGCAAATGTTAAATCTGTTGAAGCTCTTTTGACTACATTATAAACAGAAATAAAACATACTAGAAAGTAATCGAGTTTTGACGATTTCATCCATTACCCGTCCGGATGATGGCACTTATAAGATAATGAAGATGTACGCAGCATTAAAACCCTATTTGCAGAAGCATAGTAAGACGCAACGTACGCTGAATTAGACTGAGACATTACAGTTGCTTTGACATTGGGAAGATAATTGGGATTTAGAACGGAAAAAAGGAAAAGACAAGCTAATTGTAGAGATGGGCAATTCAATTTCGAAGGTTCTGGGAAAACTATTTGGCTCGAAAGAAATGAAAATTTTGATGCTAGGCCTGGATAAGGCTGGTAAGACAACAATATTGTACAAACTAAAATTAAATAAAATAAAGACGTCTACTCCCACTGTCGGTTTTAACGTGGAAACCGTTACTTATAAAAACGTAAAATTCAACATGTGGGATGTAGGAGGACAACAAAGATTGAGACCTCTCTGGAGACATTATTTTCCAGCCACCACCGCACTTATCTTTGTGATAGATTCTAGTGCTAGAAACCGTATGGAAGAGGCCAAAGAAGAGTTATATAGTATCATAGGTGAGAAAGAGATGGAGAATGTAGTACTGCTGGTATGGGCAAACAAACAAGATTTGAAAGATGCAATGAAACCTCAAGAGGTTTCCGATTTTTTAGAACTGGAGAAAAATTTGAAAAACCAACCTTGGTGTGTCATCGGTAGTAACGCCTTATCCGGACAGGGTCTTGTTGAAGGATTATCCTGGATTTCGAACAACACAAACGTTCCAAAGAAATAAACATTGCATTTATTGGTGTTGAATCTGCATACACCGATTGTTCATCCTTCATTTTTACTGGATTGTACTTTACTAAAAAGAAAACTTCTGGAAAAAAAACAGTATCCAAATAACTAAATAGCTTTAATAATACAATATAAAAAATGGAGACACTGTTGTGAAAAGTCAACCTTTACTACGGTTTCTATCTTTGCCTTTGATCTGCTCACTTTTCCGTAACTTCAACACTACCGTCAGAATTACCGAAGTAGGCTTTTGAAGCGTTGTCGATGAATAAACCTGTTTCCACCACGCCCACTAACAGTTTGATTTCTCTATGCAATTTTCTTGGATCGGAAATTTCACCGAAATCCGCATCGATAATGAAGTTATTATTGTCAGTTACAACAGGACCTGCTTTAGCAGAACCTCCTTGTCTGATGTCAACTTTTTCAGCATGCAATTGTTCTAATAGATCATTCTTGACCCTCACGTATGAGGAAGGTACAATTTCAATGGGAACACCTTGCCTCCAGTTCTTACCTAAATGTTTTGGTGACTTTTTTCTTGAATCAGCAACGACAATGAAGGTTTTAGCACTAGTACTAACCAATTTTTCTTGAAATAGACAAGCACCACCACCTTTAATCAATTGTAAATTCTCATCCACTTCATCAGCACCGTCAAACGCTATATCAATGCGAGGATACTGTTCAATGGAGCCTAATTGCAACTTGTTATCCAAAATCAAGTTTCTTGATTGGAATCCTGTTGGAATGCAAATGAATTTAGACGCTACTTCATAAAATTTAGGGTCATGCAAATATTGTCCAATTCTTTCGGCAACATAAACCACTGTGCTACCACTACCAATTCCAATTATTTTGTGATCATCAAATTTTAAATTTTCATCAACTGCTCTGTATGCTGCAGCTCTCTTGGCATCCTCCAAAGGATTACCCAAAGATTCTAACGCATCAATTTTTGGGACACCGGCAGCCATTTCTTTCCTATGTTGTATTTATATGAGGTTGCAGTATGCGGTAACCAAGTTTATGTAACACGATGTTGTTAATTTTCTACAAGAGAAAAGAACGTCCCAGTACAAAGAGAATAAATTGCATGTAATAAATTGAAACAGTTTCACACTGCAACGCAAGCCGTACATATATTATATTATCCAAAGCGTACGTAAACTGACACCCAATTACGAACCAGATGAAATTTCACCGAGTTAATCGCTTTTCCCTCATCGCAAAAAAATTTTTCAACTCATCGCGACTTTTCACTGCCTCGGCCACAAGCAATCTGGGCCATGCCATTACTCCCATTAGCCCGAAAAAAAGAGGGGCGGTATGAAGCTAGTACATCATTATAACAAGTACTAAACTCAATTAATTCACTTACGAGACTTATACCAAGGCTGGTTGATATACCACATTTGGCAGCACCCAAGGTTTCTCGTAAAATTGCTATAGTGTGGCGGACTTACCGGATGTCATTGTATAATCTTTTATAGAAAAAGGCTTTCTGAAATTTGAACATGACTAGTTAACGCATGTCAGGTGGGTAATCTTTCCGCAATACTATAACTTTGCTAGAAGTTAAGTAAACGTTTTAGTTTACAAGAGAAAGTTTTGTGAACATTATCAGTGCCAAAACAGAAGCGGTATTACGATCGAAAATGGCAAATAAGACCGTCCGATGCCCCTTTCTTCTGCTACTCGTGATCTCACCGGCAGATAATGATTGAGTAATATCATGAATCTCTCCAAGAAACAATACCCAACTTAATGCGTTCGCAAACTGCTATTAGAATAAAAATAATGTTTCAAAAATATCGATCTTGATGTCTATACCAACCATGCATGATTTCCTATTGTGCGTGCCTTATTTACGCACGTTTTTCAACATACGGCTCTATCACCGAAGGCGCTCAAGAGCAGAATAATATGACCGTCATTCATTTCAAACCCATACACAAGGAACCTTATCACACCCAAACATATGATATGGTATTAAAAAATGAAAAAAGTTCATTATTCTTTCGTGCAATTGTTGAAGAAAAAACAGTGCGCGCGGTAATTTTTTGTCACTCAGTAACTAGAGAGAAGCCGAATGTACTCCCCCGGCTAGCTGGAGACCATGGCTCTGCCTAGAATTTCTCTTATGCTTTCCTTTCACCAATCACTTTGTTCCGGCGAAGCCCGCGAAGCTGGCTTTCTTTCAGCCTAGCAATCATGTTCTTGCCAGCGTCGTAGACTACTGTATGGCAGTTGCTGCACTTGCCATGAATATCCTAGTGAAGCCTCTATGCAATAATCCAGTTACTGCGTTAGAATCCTGGTAAAATGTCTAATCTTATTACATTACAGCAACGTATTAGATTTTGATTGAAAATTAGTCCTTGCGACTTGGTATATATCTTATTTTAAGAAAGCTGAAAGGAAGAAAGATCATCACGAACAACATGTCTGCTCCACAAGCCAAGATTTTGTCTCAAGCTCCAACTGAATTGGAATTACAAGTTGCTCAAGCTTTCGTTGAATTGGAAAATTCTTCTCCAGAATTGAAAGCTGAGTTGAGACCTTTGCAATTCAAGTCCATCAGAGAAGTATGTTATTAATTTGAATCTAAACTTAAGAATAATGGAGAGGAACAAAGGAAAAAAGTGTGAACGGGACGATACCAGAATGTTTCAATCTAGAAAAGTATAAAAGATAAGGACTAGGACTCAAATGTATTTGGCTCGCCTGAACCTTGATGCTAAGAAAATACCATATCTTCAAGAAAAAGCCTACTCCAGTGTTTAAGAAGAAGGGAACGATTTACTAGATCATGCTATACGCAGTAAGGTTCTGATAGTTAATTACAATCGGCCCAAGTTCTAAGCGGTGTCGTCCATGCATATATCATTTACAAGTTACTGGCGTCAACTCTTCAAATATTCAAAATATCACCTAATCAAACTTACTAACATTTTCCTTTTTTGTTTTCCTTCTTTTATAGATCGACGTTGCTGGTGGTAAGAAGGCTTTGGCCATTTTTGTTCCAGTCCCATCTTTGGCTGGTTTCCACAAGGTTCAAACTAAGTTGACCCGTGAATTGGAAAAGAAATTCCAAGACCGTCATGTCATCTTCTTGGCTGAAAGAAGAATCTTGCCAAAGCCATCTAGAACATCTAGACAAGTCCAAAAGAGACCAAGATCCAGAACCTTGACTGCTGTTCATGACAAGATCTTGGAAGACTTAGTCTTCCCAACTGAAATCGTTGGTAAGAGAGTTAGATATTTGGTTGGTGGTAACAAGATCCAAAAGGTTTTGTTAGACTCAAAGGATGTCCAACAAATCGACTACAAATTGGAATCTTTCCAAGCTGTTTACAACAAATTGACTGGTAAGCAAATTGTTTTCGAAATTCCAAGTGAAACTCATTAGTTAATATAATAATATCTAAATCTTTATTATTAGTTAGTAACAACTTTGTTTATTTTATAGCACAATAAGATAATAAAAACTCCAAATTCCAAAAAAAAATACTTTTTGCAAAGATCTGAATCAAATAAATTTTATGACAACTATGCATAGTTACATACTTTTTCACCGCCGTATGATTGCCGCTAAATCGACAGGTTGCCATACAAACATTTATTTATGTCGTGCCATGTTTATAAAATTTTCGTATCTGTTGGAGTTAGATAAGCCTACGCTTGATGGACCGTTAGGTGGCTTTCTAAGTGAGCTCGTGCTATCACAATTAATATAAGGAATTGTAGATGTTTCTTTCGTTATAGGTATTTCAAAATAATTATAAGAACCTACGCCCTCGTCTTTCTCCATTGGAACAGTTGCCGTTTTCGCAGTTCTTTTTGGTTCAGTCCTCATATCATGTGATTCCCCTGGCTCTCCTGATCTTTTTATACTTACTTTGAAATCGTCATATGTGTATTTCTTTGATGCAACTCCGATAACGAAGACAATGCTTCCAATAATAACTAAGAATTTGCATACCGTTATTAAACCTACCAAAAGTTTACCTATAAGCTTCTGTAATATTGGCCCCATCATTGTTGTGAATACGCACCCTACCAAAAATGATGGGAAATCCAGCACAATACTGCCAGGCCCACTACCTATTGTAATTTTCCATCGTAACCAATCCCTTTTCAAATCCATCCGTGACTTCTATGTCTCGTTACTTTCACAGCGTGTGGAGCTACTAGAAAAGTGGCAAAGCTAAACAGCTGATCGAAGTAAACAGAAAAGAACACTAATTGTAGATCAGGCTGTGTACTAGACCTTATTTTACTGTATTTTTTCGGAAAGAAAAAAGGAGCGCTTTGCAGATCGAAAGTTTCGCTCGTAAATTATTTGTAAGATGCTATTCATAATATGTTAACTGAGAGAAACCAGGTCAAAACAAAACAATTTTGGGCTCTTGCCTCCAAATTTGCCTACCCTAGAACAGGTATCCACTATCTCGCCTGTACCCGATTAAAAAAAGACCAATTATTTAAAACTTCTCAAGAAGTTTCATATGCAGTGTATAAGTTGAAGGAATATAGGAATATATATCCTTCAGAAAAGCAACACAATACCTAATTACATAACCGATATTTACCTTTTAGAGTGCCTCATTCTTGCAATCTTTCTGTTCGCCATAACACCACCGCCCATGCTCATGCCATTATTTGTTCCCATCCCCATCTGATTAGGGGCTGACTGCGGCTGCCCAAAAGAAGTTGTCGGCACACCACCTGCCCCCCCAAAAATGGATGATGGATTTGTTACGTTTGAATTAGAACCAGAGGCAGCATTCGCACCAAATATATCACTTGGCCTTAATGTATTGGTCGCGGTATTAGTAATTCCGCCATTCAATCCGCTAAAATTAATATTAGGAACTGTTGATGGCGTGAATGAGCTGTTTGTATTGAAAGATGGGGTTTGCGATTGATGTGGTTGGTTATTAGAGCCGGCAAACACCGTATTAGCATTAGTGTTGCCGTTCATATTAAATACAGAGCCGCCACCAGGCGTTGAATTATTTCCCGTAAAATTAAAAGCAGAGGGCACATTGATATTTTGTGCATTCGTGGAAGGAGGTTTATTGAATAAACCAGCATTAGCATTAGTTGACGAAGTTGCTGATGTAAAAGGATTGAGACCCCCTGCACCATTGTTTCCAAAATTAAATGAAGATTGATTAGAAGCTGCACCAGTTGCCGCTGTTCCTGAGCTCGAAAAGCCAAATGCCGAGCCCGCTCCATTCGTATTGCCACTAGCGATACTTTGATCCGGTTTTCCTACGTTAAATGTACCCGCTATATTGGTTCCTGAGGTATTGGAAGCAGTAGTTGTGCCGTTACCTGTAGCAGGGGCGTTAAACGAGAATGATGTGGAGTTTGCTGAGGCATTGGTACCATTGGTGTTAGCAGTACCGAATGAAAATGCAGATTTAGATGTTGTATCACCAGTAGCGTCTGTTGGCTTACCCAAGACAGGAATCGGCGTTGAGGAAGCAGAACCATCGAAGAAAGAAGTTGGAGAGTTTGACTTTTCTTTATTGTGATTGAACTTTGTAAAGGAAAAGCCATTCGATAGCTTCTCCGTATTTGCTGCCGCTGTACTTGCTGTCGACTTCATCGACTCGGGAGCCCCAAAACTAAAAGATGGTTTTGTGCTAGTGGTTGTTGTATTATTTGTTGTGGAACCGCCAAAGGTGAAAGATGGCGGTGTAGGTCTTTTATCTGTCTCATTAGCAGGAGGTTTAGTGAAAGAAAATGAGGTGTTAGAGCCTGGTGGTTCTTTAGCTGCATCTGACTTACCAAATGAAAACAATGGCTTTGGTTGTGAGGTTTTTGAAGACGCAAACGCAAAGGAGGGCTTTTTAGGTTCCGAAACAACAGATGAATCTATTTGAGCAGGTTCAGTAAAAGAAAAAGTTGGCTTGAGAGTCTTATCATCCGTCGGTGCTTGAACATCAACAGGCTTGCCCGGAAACGAAAACGAGGGTTTAGCTGCTTCGTTTGAAATTGGACTACTCTTACGTTCCTCCTCTGACTTAGAGAAAGAGAATGTAGGTTTCGCACTTCCCTCAGAGATCTTATTTTCACTTGTTGACTGCCCAAAAGTAAAAGTAGGCTTCTTGACTATTGTGGCAGGTGTCTCAGATGGTTTGGTGTGTGTTTCTTTCGCGGTGGCGGCTTTACCAAAGGTAAATTGTGCAGAGGAGTCAATATTGCTTGTTACATCAGCTTTTTTTCCGAATGTAAATAATGGTGTACCTCCAGCTTGCTTATCACTTGCACCAAAGACAAAGCTTGGTTTCCCTGATGCGTCCTTTTCTGACTCTCCCTTTTTGGTCTCCTTTTGATCACCGGTCTTGCCGAAATCGAATAAAGGCTTGGTGTTTGTATCCTCGCTAACAGGTAAACGCCTTTTTCTTTTGGGCTCATTTTCATCATCACCCTTATCACCATTCTCTTCTTGTTTACCAAAAGAAAATATTGGAGCAGTTGATTTTGGAGGCGCGTCTGATTCTGTATGATTTTCACTTTTTTCGGATGTCTTTCCAAATTTAAAAGGTTGACTGGCAGAAGTAACGGTATCTGATTTACCACCAAAATTGAATAAAGCTGTGGAAGGGACAGTATTGTCGACAGCCTTAGTTTTATTAGCCTTTTGGCTAAAATTGAATGATAAGGTAGGCGCCTCGGCAGTTTTCGTTGACTTATCGGTTTTTCCCATTTCTACACTCGATTTAAAGACTGCACCTGCAGAAGAAGTTGCCTTAGGAGAAGTTTTCTTAGATGGAGTCTCATTGTCCTTGATAAAGTCAAAACCTACGGTGGGCAAAACAATACTTTCTTTGTCCTTTTTGGGCTCAATATTTTTCTTTAACGTAGGCGTACCAGAGCGCTCTGAATTGGGAACAAAGCTCTCCTGAATAGGGGCAGTTTTTGCAATTGTGGAAGCTGGTCCTTTTAAAAGTAGATTTTTTTGAGGATTCGATAACCTATTAGAGTTGATGTCTGCACGTAGGTCTTCAATTTCGCTTGTCAGGTTAGGGCCTGTAGCCAGATTGCCATTTGAAATACTACTCTTAATATTATTTCTATTCTCGCTTGTCTTCTGATCACCGCCAGCGTTACCTTCCTTATCCTTGTTATCCTTTTTTTGTATAGCGTCATATTCTGACAAATCATATTCAAAATTTGCTGACCACACGGTCCCCTTTGACTGACTATGAAACTTTTTTCTATTGGATCTATTTTTCAATGATTTGAGAATGGGTAGTCCAACATTGGTGTCTTCACCGCTTTTTCCGGCCAACTGCCTAGTGCAAGAACCATTTTTAATAGGAGAAGGAGTAGATGATGTGCATAGGTACGATCCTCCCTCATCGCTTTTACTTTGAGAGCCCAATATAACCGACGATGTAATAGATGGAAATTCAGTTGATTGAATTAATCCAAGCTCACGCATATTTCTCACCCTCTGCTTCTCCCTTAATAACCTCAGTCTTTGAATGGGCAAAATTGGCAAAAGCGGCGGTCTCTCAGTGTTTTCGGTTCCATATATTATAATTGGCGCATTATTGTTGTTCTGAGTTAAGCTGTCGCTATGCTGTGATGTACCGGACACCCTCTTTCTCTTATTAACATGCAGTGTGTCTTCAACATCTGATTCCTCCAAATGATTCGCGTATGAGAGGTTTGAACTGAAAACTTTCTTGCTCGATGGCCGTTTTTTATTGGGGTTTGTGAAGAATGATTTTAAAGTGGAAGAAAACGATCTCTTTTCGACACATGGAGAAGACATCACAGAAGAAGTGTTTGAAGACATGAATGACTAAAAATTGTCGCTCACTCTCTGTCCCTATAACCCTTTCGAGGCTAATATCCTATCGAATTTGCACCGCTACGTAGTGTCCTTATTGAGTTCCTCATCACTTATTTTCTTTAAGTGTTTCTTGACATTACGAAATTTCGTCAAAGAAAAAAATTAAAATGAAAAAGCATTTCAATGTCACATAATACGAACCATTGATCACGTGCAACGACAAACCCTAAATATAAAAACTAGGGCGTAAAAACCGGGGCTTGAAAACTAGGGCATAAAATAGGCTTTGCATACACGTGACTTATATTTGGTGTCGGCGTTTTCTTTACGCGGTGTAGTGTAAATCTCTTGTCGTACAAGTGGATATACGCACTGTATACCTCCAGTAACACCAAAAAAAAAAACCGTGGTTGTCCCATGTAAACGAGTACCGCACACGTAGGCCAAAGCACTCCAGAGAGACTTCGTGTCAAAGGTCTATAATAGGTGGTGCCTTCTTGCTTCTTTTTTGCAGATTCTTAGTATAATACGCTAGACTATTGTACTTTCTAATTTTAAGAGCTATTTCTTTTTCCTCACAAAGATTTCGTTAAGCAATCGAAGTAAAGTACTCCATCAGAAGAGTTTTTAAGGGATAGAGTCAATAACCAAAATGGCGAAGATTATGATCCCAGCTAGCAAGCAGCCTGTTTACAAAAAATTAGGACTTCTTCTGGTCGCTGTGTTTACTGTGTATGTGTTCTTTCATGGAGCTCAGTATGCGAGAGGCTCTGCCCCAAGCCCAAAGTACAGTACCGTGCTATCTTCCGGCTCGGGCTATAAGTACTCGAAAGTGGAACTACCAAAGTATACTGGTCCTCGGGAAAAGGCCACTTTTGTCACTCTAGTGCGTAATAGAGATCTATATTCGTTGGCTGAGTCTATTAAATCCGTGGAAGATAGATTTAACTCCAAGTTCAACTATGATTGGGTGTTTTTGAATGATGAAGAGTTCACTGATGAATTCAAAAACGTTACGTCAGCTTTAGTTAGTGGTACAACAAAATACGGTGTCATCCCAAAGGAGCATTGGTCCTTCCCTGATTGGATTGATGAAGAAAAGGCCGCTCAAGTCAGGAAGGAGATGGGTGAGAAGAGAATCATCTACGGTGATTCTATCTCTTACAGACACATGTGTCGTTTTGAATCAGGCTTCTTTTACAGACATCCTTTGATGGATGACTACGATTGGTATTGGCGTGTGGAACCTGATATCAAGTTGCACTGTGATATCGACTACGATGTCTTCAAATTCATGAAAGACAATAAGAAAAAGTATGCCTTTGCCATTTCCATTAAGGAGTATGAAGCTACTATCCCCACTTTATGGGAGACTACTCGTAAATTCATGGAATCCCATCCTGAGCTTATCCATGAAAATAATATGTTAGACTTTGTTAGCGACGATCAGGGACTTTCATACAATTTGTGCCATTTTTGGTCTAATTTTGAAATTGCTGCTTTGGATTTGTGGAGATCTCCAGCATACTCCGCATATTTTGATTATTTAGATCATGAAGGTGGATTCTTTTATGAAAGATGGGGTGATGCTCCAGTTCATTCTATTGGTGCTGCGCTGTTTTTGGACCGCTCTGAAATCCATCACTTTGGTGATATTGGTTATTACCATGTTCCATTTCACTCCTGTCCAATAGACACAAGTATCAGACTGGCTAACAAATGTGACTGTGATCCAAGCAAAGATTTCACATGGCACAGTTATTCATGTACTACTAAATTCTACAATATAAACAAGTTGCCAAAGCCTGCTGGTTGGCAAAACCATATCGGTTGATTATACTGCAATCAGCCCACGTTGTCTTTGTATTTTTCCACTTTTTTTATTTATACTATTTAAAGAAACAGAATAAATTATAACTCTTTTTTTTACATATCACATTTATATTTACTCCATTGCGTTACAAATATGAACGCTTCGACAACAACGCCAAGGAAACCGGGATAACCCAACTGATATTTTCTACCATACACTGAACGAAATTGCAGAGCCAAAAAATAACAAAAGTTCCCAAAAGGAATGCCAGAAAAAAATGGGAGGCAGGTCCACCTAACAAAAATTTAATCATATGCCATACTTCTTGAACAGTGAATGAGTCATCTCCACGCCTAAAAATGTGGCCGCATTGGCTGGGAAAGATCTTAGTAAAGCAGGACCTAAACCAGGGAAAAATCCCTTGATACCACCTCTTTGTAGATAAATTTCCTTTGTGGCGGAAAGCATATTCTGCCTCGTGGAGGAAGCCTGCAATTTTGTCTTTATAGTGTCTATGGGGAAAACAGCTAGCCACATCGACATACCAGCAATACCACCAGCAAGACACACGTTCAAGATATTGACCGGTTCATCTTTGCCCGCATCTTGACGAGGTTGCCTTCTATTCAAGTAATTTTTTGAAATTTCATATGATGCAAAATATAGAGCTGAGCCAGGCCCATCTCTTGCTAAAGTGGCTAATGAACCTTTAAATAAAGAAGCTATGCCACCTTCTTTAACAATGGTTTTAGCCGCCTGAATGAAAGAGCCCTTAGAAGATGTTTGCAGGACAACCTTTACTCTTTCCGTTGGCGCAGTCACTAAAGTGGTAGGAATAGCGCTGATAAATCCTGCTGCAGCCATTTGTCCCATAGTTAACTCGTTACTGCCTCCTTGCTTGTTATTAAAAGTAACCAGTTTCTTACCCACATCGTAACCCCAGAAAGAAACAGCGAATATGGGAGTAACACCTAATAAGGGCGGGATAACACCTTTATAGAACCCCTTTACGGAATTGGTAAATAATGTGCCCTTTACTTGAGTTTTTGCTTCTTTTATAATATTTGTAATGGCATGTACCGTGGAATTCGCTTGTCCATTTTGACATCTCACTTTAATCAAATCGAAGGGATGACCCGTAAACACCGCACATACCCCGCCAACTCCACCGGCCACAAATGATTTGATATTTTCGCGTACAGGGTTTGATTTTATAGGTGGACGAGACTTGGTCAAGCTCCCACTCTCTTCTTTCAATAATGAAGATTCTGATAATGAAGTGTCTGAAGACATTACTGACACGATGACGTTTGTGGAGGATAAGAAAGTCGTACAATACGTAGAATCCAAGGAAAACCCGGAATAAAAACACACATAGAGCGCAATTGAATATCGGCTATTTCTACAGTACCAGTGTCTGCCTATATATGCGCTTGAAATATATCTATTGCGACTAAAGGAATTATACCATCATGCATCTTTACTCTTAAATCTCCATTTGTCCACCGACTTATTGCGGCAAGTGGAGATCCAGTCACGCCGGATGACTGGGTGTAGATAAATAGCCGCCCAACTGATCCCTGCATAAAGCTTATATGCGGATATTAGGAGCAGTAACCCGATGACATTAAGCGTGTAGTCACAAGGAACTTCACCATTACTCATAGCAGAAAAAGCAGTGACCAAAAAATGGCAGGAATGACTCTTTTCTGTTTCCCCTCATATACGCCGAAACATCTCGATATAAAGCATCCCCTTTACTGTACCATCAATGCAATGTAACGGCAAACGAGGCTAGGAATATGTATTACCCGCACTGAATTTGCTTCTTCACTTAGCACACCCTTAATCGCTATGTTCTACGCTGCTACCCTGTTCGGTAGGGAGTGGCGGGGAAAATCACATTGGCACAATGTAAACCCGTAGGAAAAAAAAAGCATGAAAAAAAAAAAAAAGAAACCAAAAATATCCACTACATGTAAGTCCCATGGGCATTTGACAACAAACTTTTTCAACTCATCGCAAGATTATGAATTTTTCACGGCTTTTCAAGTTTTTTCCTCCTTTTGTTTTACATTGAAAGGTTTATAATTTCTGTTTTTGGTATGCTTCCCTTCATTTGGGTTCTTTCTTGCACAGTGTCTCTATTATCATCTATCTTGTTCTTTCTTGCAATGTTTAATTGGCTGCCACAATTGACTTTCGGTTTGGCTATTTCACGATTGAACAGATAAACAAAATTTTCCCTTTTTAGAACGACATGCAGGGCAATAAATCAACTATAAGAGAGTATAAAATAGTAGTTGTCGGTGGAGGTGGCGTTGGTAAATCTGCTTTAACGATTCAATTCATTCAATCATACTTTGTGGACGAATATGACCCTACTATCGAAGACTCTTACAGAAAACAAGTTGTCATCGATGACAAAGTATCCATTTTGGACATTCTAGATACTGCCGGACAAGAAGAGTATTCTGCGATGAGAGAGCAGTACATGAGGACTGGGGAAGGTTTCCTACTGGCCTATTCCGTCACCTCTAGAAATTCCTTTGATGAGTTACTGTCTTATTATCAGCAAATTCAAAGAATAAAAGATTCTGACTACATTCCTGTAGTCGTGGTAGGTAACAAATTGGACCTTGAAAATGAAAGACAAGTCTCTTATGAAGACGGGTTACGCCTGGCCAAACAGTTGAATGCACCCTTTCTAGAAACGTCTGCCAAACAAGCCATCAATGTAGATGGGGCCTTTTATAGCCTTATTCGTTTGGTAAGGGACGACGGTGGGAAATACAACAGCATGAATCGTCAACTGGATAATTCGAATGAAATAAGAGATTCGGAGCTAACCTCATCTGCAACAGCGGATAGAGAAAAAAAGAACAACGGGTCTTATGTACCTGATAATTCTTTGACCAATGCTGGCACTGGCTCTAGTTCAAAATCAGCCGCTAACCATAACGGCGAAACTACTAAACGAACTGATGAAAAGAATTATGTTAATCAAAACAATAACAATGAAGGAAATACCAAGTACTCCAGTAACGGCAACGGAAATCGAAGTGATATTAATCGTGGCAATCAAAATAATGCTTTAAATGCGAGAAGTAAACAGTCTGCTGAGCCACAAAAAAATTCAAGCGCCAACGCTAAAAAGGAATCTAGTGGTGGTTGTTGTATAATTTGTTGAAAATGATTCTGCTCTCTTGATATGACATGGTTTTGATTACAAGTCTATTCTTACTAGTTCAATTGGTTTCGCTAGCATCTTTTTGTATCCATTTTCTTATGTTGTGTATCTAGTAAAAGAGTTGCTTGCCACAAACATTAATACTAATGGTTAACTGCCATCTTTTGTAAGCTTTTTATAATGTACAATTGTAATATGTTCTTTTATTCTCGTACAAAGTATATATACTATACACACACAAGCATGCATGCAAGCACGCCGGCAAACCCTTCCTCAATTTATAAAATGTAAACAAACGAAATGTAAAATCAAACTAGCAACAATAAACTCGGCAAAAGCTCTGTTTTTAGAAATGCCTGGAAAGCTATTACACAATTGTAACCGCAAACTCATCAATAGGACGAATTGTCCCACACAAATAATGAATCCCGCTAAAAACGCATTGAATGGAAAATTATCACGGATCAAGATAATGAATGTACACTGGATTACCCCTAATAATACCAAAAAGAAACAGAATGTATCAATTAGCTTCAGTTTAGGATATTTTTCAATTTGGGCAAAATATGCCCTCTTAGAAGTCTTGAAAGTTTCTTGAAAATCTGTTAAGACTGCAGATGACGTGCTGGTTACTTTTGGTGTGTTTGCCTTTAGTGTTTTTGCCATATTAGTCATGTATTCTTGGTTATAATTCTCTTTGTTGTGTGATAGCGTTATAAAATATAGCGTTCACGCAGATTCTATTGTATCTTTTTCATCCTTTAAAACACGTTATTCTCTATTTTTGCCCTCACCGGGATTTTTTCTAATAGCGATATACACCCAATCATTGCACTTACGACACAAGTGCAAGTAGCAGAGGACCAAGTACTCGCCAAATAGAATCAACAAGCTTCTACCGACTCGTTATTTGCAGTGTGATGAACCGGTTAGGATCCTGAATTGGCTGGCGTATACGTGTGTTTTTTTCGTCATCTAAGTCTTAATGGCTTGTAAAAAAGTCCCCGTTGCGCTGCCCAAATGAAACAGCTTTGATAAATCCTTTTACTGTAAATAATTAAAATGAAGATCCCAGTTTTTCATTCAGTTTCTTGCTACAAAGTATCAGTTCTAGCTTTTTTTTGCCACGAACGTGGCCCTTTTTATGCTTATTTTTCGTTGTAGGAAAATGCCTCTTCTCTTATAACCAAATGGGGAAAAATATAAATGATGCATCTCGAAAAAGCTTCAAGATGTACTGGAACTGCAACTTCTACTCTAGAACTGGATAAAAGCCTAGAAGAACTTCAAAATTAAAGGGGCGCAAGAAAGTTTCAAATATATTACATATTTGCTACTTAGATCAAGAATAATCACCACCGGTCGTGACTTTAGATTTTTTTTATCTTGTTTATTTTTAGCAAAATAACCGTTTCAAGAAAATACTAGAAATATAATCAAAAACTCCCAAGCGTATATACAATAATGAATATTTGCAAGTTGAAAGAAATAGTACCACTATTTCCGAGATCGTCCTTTACAGATGGTGTCGTAAGTACAGGAAAAAGTTTCCGAAGCTGGGACACCTGCATGGACAATAAAGCATGTAAAATTATTGCGATTGTTGGTATTGTTTTGGCCTGTATTCTTGTGATTTGGTTGATTGGGGGCTTACTGACATGTTTCAGGCAAGGGGTAACAGGAATAGGTCAGTTCATTTGTTGGTGTTGTCGTTGTTCTAATGACAGAAATGGAAACAATACAATGCCGGTAAATGAGGGTTTTAGTAGAGTTAATATGGGCGTGGCTCCTCCTTCTACTGTGATTTATCAACCTATTCAACAACCTGAAAGTGCGTATTATAGAAACGATGCGAAGAATGATACATTTTACGACGAAGTCAAAACTCCCAGTAATGAGGTGTATGAATTAGAGGAAGATTTCGATTTGGAAAAACAAAAAGAGAAAACAAGGAAAAAACAACAGAAGGAAAGGAATAAAGAAGGACGCAGCCCTAGTAGGGTGGCCCCTCTAGTGTATGAAGAAGAAAATTTCGAAGGTAGCAGCCCTCAGCCGCAATATGATGCTAGAAATTCGTTTATCCAAAATGCGGCCAATACTGGTAGCAACAACGCTCATGTTACTTCACAATCTCCAATTTTTGACATCAGCGATTATGGCGAGAACTACTATTACGATAATAATAACATCAATAATAACCTCCAGGGAAACAGTTACAATACTCCCTCCTCTAATCATAGAAGTCCATATCCAACCGAAAATTATCAATCATATCAGGGATATAAACCAAACCAAAGCGATAGATATTACTAATGAGGTAAATATATATTCTCCCTTCTTTTGAATAATCAGTCAGACATTTTAAGATCAAGAGGATTCATTGGTAGATTTTGCAAGAACCAATTAGGAATTTCTTCAGGAATAACGGTGAGCTTGCGTTTACGGAAAGGAAAGTAAAAAAAAATCTTCCAACGAGTTTTTCCTTGTACCGGTTGCTAAAAAGGTGCCTTCTAACAGGTAACGTCAGAAACCGCAACTTCTAAAATGCAAATAAGGGCAGTCAATAGTGAGCTTCCTCTTGGTCAATTAGTATGTACAGTAAATTAGGTTGTTTTCCTCAGGATAAAAGTAACCTACTTGTAACATATAGTTTACCTAGGTGCTGACGAGGACACAGGAAGAGCAAAACTAAGATCATAGAAGTCAATACTTATTATAATCAAATGATAATATTCGTTCAGCCTCATATTCGAGTTTCACATCACAACTTTTTTTTTCGCGAGATGCGCAGTAAAAACTCTATATACATTTTTGTAGTGAATTTTGATTTTGATGTAAAGAAAGCAGCCAGGAGATTAACGGAAGGAAAAAAGAACAATAAAAAACCACGGGATCAGCATTAACAAATTGGCCAACTAATATCCACTGCAGAAAGTTGAGATTATGTCCTTTTTCGACATCGAAGCACAATCTTCAAAGGGTAACTCCCAGCAAGAACCACAATTCTCAACAAATCAAAAAACGAAGGAATTAAGCAATTTAATTGAGACATTCGCTGAACAATCCCGCGTGCTGGAAAAGGAATGCACCAAAATTGGTTCCAAACGGGACTCCAAAGAACTAAGATACAAAATTGAAACAGAGTTAATACCGAACTGCACCAGTGTAAGGGATAAAATTGAGAGCAACATCCTCATTCACCAAAATGGAAAGTTGTCTGCTGATTTCAAGAACCTGAAAACGAAGTATCAATCTCTACAACAATCATACAATCAAAGGAAGAGTCTGTTCCCTCTAAAAACGCCTATTTCACCAGGAACATCTAAGGAAAGAAAAGAGATCCATCCGCGAACTGAAGCCGTGCGACAAGATCCAGAGTCTAGTTATATTTCTATAAAAGTAAACGAGCAGAGTCCTTTACTGCATAACGAAGGACAACACCAATTACAGCTGCAAGAAGAACAAGAACAACAGCAGCAAGGATTGTCCCAAGAAGAACTAGATTTTCAAACAATCATTCACCAGGAAAGATCCCAACAGATAGGACGCATTCATACGGCGGTACAAGAAGTCAATGCTATTTTCCATCAGCTTGGTTCATTAGTGAAAGAACAGGGAGAACAAGTAACCACCATAGACGAGAATATCTCGCATTTACATGATAACATGCAGAATGCAAACAAACAATTATCCAGAGCAGACCAGCATCAGAGGGACCGTAACAAATGCGGTAAGGTCACCCTAATCATTATAATAGTTGTGTGCATGGTGGTATTGCTTGCTGTATTAAGTTAGTAATCTCCTTAAACGCGCATTGAGCACAGACTTTCTAGTAGACCCAATCTTATCTATTTACGAAAACAAGAGTGTATAAGAGTGTATAAGTTATTTTTTGCATTTATTCTTTTGTGGTAGGGGGGTTTCTTAGCCGCTCTTTTTGACTCAAAATTTCCTTTGATGTCTACTGATAGTGCACTTCCCATGTGCGCAACCTGTGTTTTTTGTACTCCGTAGTTTAAATGCAAGGGCTCGATATGCCCTTTTTCCTTTTTCTACTTTGTACGATCTACACTGACCTTTTTTCAGTAGTCCGTAAATCCCCACAAATTTCTACTAGCGACTGCCAATAAAAAAAGGATTGTGGTACTGTATGTAAAAAGTAAGAACCCTGTTATTTTCCGTTAACTGTCATTTACCTTACTGTTGCTTAACGGCCGCCAACCGTTATCAAGAAACAAAACATTGTATGCGTTGTCTTCTAAATGAACCTTGTGGGCCCTGATAAACATAAGAACGTGTCTGGCTCGGAAGTATTTATCTTTTTTCAATTTTCGAAACTTGTGCAGAACATCCTTGCCTGTCACTAAGATAAGGACAGAGCGTGGATTAATAAAAATGGCAGAATTTCTCGGCAAAAAAAGAAATCATGCATAATTACCTCGATGTGTACGTTATTGCGGGCACGATCCTGTCGCCACGGCCTGATAGTAGCTGCTATTATGCTGGCGAAAATTTTCAGCAGTTTGTAATCTTACTGTGGCGTCCCGGTCCAGCCGGGATGACATCTAACTAAGAAATGTCCGCTGCGGCACACCCACGTCGTTGCAGCTAAAGTCGCGCACCAAGCACAGACCTGCTGGAGAATGAGGAACAAGGTTGCGTTAAATGCTTCGGGAAGAACTGCCGAACCGAACCACCAGAAAAGTGCGCAGGTACCCCGATCGAAGCGGCTCGGCGCTCATTTTAGCACAATCAGAAAAAGGAAATTGAAAGAAGAAAAAAAAAACATAATCATTAACAATTCTTTCTTGAGATATACGTATATATGACGTCGTCATGTAGTATCTCTTTCGGGATACCCTTTGTAAACGTCCCTTTGTGGAGATGAAAAAAAAACTTGCTGAATAAAGATAGTTAAGGCGCTAGTAATCAAATTAATAACATATTATACCACATCACATCTATACCATTTCCGCTGCACATTGCTTGAACCAGTTGCCAAAATTGACTAAACGGATTTTTACAAAGTCAACGGTGATCACTAAAAGCAAACAACTCAAGCGACGAGGCAAGGAAAGAGAAGAAAAAAAAATATTACATTGGCTATATAAATATTAAAACATCTTAGGTAAGGCACCTTTGATACATAAAACGAAGAAAATTCAGCACATGCCAGATGGCGAGTGTACCAAGTCTATGCGACATACTGATACCGCTAGAAAAGAATAGTCGCAGCGATGGCGATGCTGAAAGTAGCAATACAGTCCTAATTCAACTGCGAAAAGGGCATCACGAACGGATGCGTTCTCCTTACACAATACAAAAGTTTTACAAATTTCTAAAAAGAGCTCATTGTGAGGAAAATTTAGAATTTTTCGAAAAAGCTCATCAGTTCCTCCAGCTTAAGCAAAACAGGAGTATTAGCGAGGAGAAGCTCTTGGAAGTTTGGAACAAGTCGTTGTTCATAAAATACATTGCCGTGGACTCGCCCAAAGAATGCAACTTTTCACAGGATACTAGGGAGATATTTGAGAAGTGCTTTGCTAACAACGAAGTACCTGCCGACGTAGACGTCCTGTGTGCCATTAGCCATGTGATGGGCCTGTTAATGGACGGGTATCACCGATTTGTGAGTTCTGTTAATGAGAAAAAGTACTCCGCCACATATGCCCATAATGACTCTGCTATGGAACAAGATCTCAAAAACGAGTCTACAACTTCTTTTTCGTCATTAGGCGTGGAGGATATTTCTGAAGATAGAAATTCGTATCTTAAGAAGCCTGATATCAATGGTTTGTCAACTATCATTCAAGAAACGTCTGCAAACACGACCAATGAGTCGCAATGCAGCGATCGCACTTCTCGGCCAAGCGAGTCCTCTTCCTCACTCAACACTACCAGCTCGACCTACAAGAATACCAGCACTAGAAATCTGCAAAAACCGCAAAATACAGGAATTCTCAACTCGGGGAAAGGTTTATTGCAAAAACTTAACTTTGTTAAAAAACGGAAATCTTTCAAATAGCCTTCAGGCGTCATTTGTAGCCATTATAACAGCAATGTTCGAAACCGTCTGAAAAGGACAAAACAGTCATCAACAAAGATAGCCTCTTCATCATCTGTGGAGACACAAATATCTTCATCCTCATCGCCATTACCCAATAAAGCGATCGGTAAAAATGAAAAAAGCGTTGAAAACGGCTTTAAAAAGCTAAATTTGCATGATATCAATTAATCAAGATTAGAGCTTTGATTAAGTAGAACAACGATAGAAAATCCGCTTTTCTGGCTAGTTCCCTCGTTTCATATTAATTCATTTCACACAATTTACTTCATTTCATCACGCTCATATTGTTTGTAACTTTAGTTTTTATTTAATTTTACGTACATGACACTGCATATAATTATTTCACAGGCATTTAAAATAAGAGCATTGGGCACAGTCTTCTTTTATATGTTGTCATATTCAAACACTAAACATTTATCTGTATAGTAATTAATGTTAGCTCTTCCTTCTGCATGGCGCTTGTTATACTTCATTCGTCTATTTTGGTGCCGCGCGCCATCATGGTCCGGTAACGGTCGTAGTGAATGACTCATATTTTCCATCTCTTTCGGCCTTGCCAAAAAATGAAAAAAAAAAAAAAAAAAAAAAAAAAAAAAAAAAATAAAAACGATGTCCAGAATCACAACTACAACATAGTTTTGCCTCTTACTGGCTTGATTGGAAGTTAGCTGTTAAATTTCAATAATGCCTTACTTTACTCCACGAAATCACAATCCTTGTTTTCGGCTTATAAGGGTCTTCTCCTTAGGATAATACTATCAGCACATTATCATTTAGCCGCGTAGCCATGGTAAAACATTCGTTCATAGCGCTAGCTGAGCATGCTAGTAAACTAAGAAGGTCTATCCCACCCGTCAAACTGACTTATAAAAATATGCTACGGGACCCATCGGTAAAATATAGGGCGTTTGCTCCACCAAAAATGGTCAAGAGGATTTGGCCTGACAAAACTATTCAAAAGGCTCCACGTTGGCTGTCTACTGACTTGAGGGACGGTAATCAATCTTTACCGGACCCAATGTCTGTGGCTCAAAAGAAAGAATATTTCCACAAGTTGATCAACATCGGTTTCAAAGAAATCGAAGTGTCTTTCCCCTCTGCATCTCAAACAGATTTCGACTTCACCAGGTATGCTGTAGAAAACGCTCCAGATGATGTTGGTATTCAATGTCTTGTCCAATCTAGAGAACACTTGATTAAAAGAACCGTGGAAGCATTGACTGGTGCTAAAAGGGCTACCATACATACTTACTTGGCCACAAGTGATATGTTCCGAGAAATTGTCTTTAATATGTCTAGAGAGGAAGCTATTTATAAAGCTGTAGAAGCCACCAAACTGGTTAGGAAACTAACCAAGGATGACCCTTCCCAGCAAGCTACTCGTTGGTCCTATGAGTTTTCTCCCGAATGTTTCAGTGATACGCCAGGTGAATTTGCTGTAGAAATTTGTGAAGCTGTTAAAAAGGCTTGGGAACCTACCGAGGAAAATCCGATCATTTTCAACTTACCAGCTACTGTAGAAGTTGCCTCTCCAAATGTTTACGCTGATCAAATTGAGTACTTCTCTACCCACATTACTGAGCGTGAGAAGGTCTGTATTTCTACGCATTGTCACAATGACCGTGGTTGCGGTGTCGCCGCCACAGAATTAGGTATGCTTGCAGGTGCTGATCGTGTAGAAGGTTGTCTATTTGGTAATGGTGAACGTACAGGTAATGTTGATTTGGTTACAGTTGCCATGAATATGTATACCCAAGGTGTTTCTCCTAATTTAGATTTCTCAGATTTAACTTCAATTTCTGAAATTGTCCATCGCTGTAACAAGATTCCAATTCCCCCAAGAGCCCCATATGGCGGTGAATTGGTTGTTTCTGCCTTTTCTGGCTCTCATCAGGATGCAATTAAGAAGGGATTTGCAATCCAAAACAAGAAACAGGCTCAAGGAGAAACTCGGTGGAGAATTCCATACTTACCATTGGATCCAAAGGATATTGGACGTGATTACGAAGCTGTCATCAGAGTCAACTCTCAATCCGGTAAGGGTGGTGCTGCTTGGGTTATTATGAGATCTCTAGGATTAGATGTACCAAGACCAATGCAAGTTGATTTCTCCAATACTCTACAGAAAAATGCAGATGCCTTAGGAAGAGAGTTAAAATCCGAAGAGATTACAAAATTGTTCAAAGAAACTTACAACTACAACAACAATGAACATATATACGTCACCTTGTTGAATTACGAAGTTAAGAAATTGAACCCAGAGCGTAGAGCTTTAGTGGGCCAGGTAGAAATCAACGATAAAGTTGTCAACATCGAAGGCTACGGAAATGGTCCTATCTCTTCTTTGGTGGATGCGCTATCCAATTTACTGAATGTTAAGTTGAGCGTTCAAAACTACTCTGAACATTCCTTGGGTTCTGGTTCCGCAACCCAAGCGGCATCTTTCATAAATCTTTCCTACATAAAGGACAACAATAATCATGCTACCAGTAATATGTGGGGTGTTGGTGTCTCCGAAGACACTGGGGATGCATCTATTAAGGCGGTATTTGCTACTGTCAATAATATTATTCATTCCGGGGATGTTCTACTGGCAGAGTAATAGAAAGGAGTAGCTTATGATTACTCATGTTATATATATATATGTATTTTTATTTATAAATGGCACAGAAAAGTAACTTATTTCACGTTAAAAAGACATCTTTCAGCGAAGTTTCCAACCACTTCTTCGATGTCTGTGGAAAGTTTCTTTCGTTTATAGTTTTATTATTTTTTTCTGCTTTTTTTCCCATGGTACCATTTCCTTTCGTGAAACATTTTACCCAGGCCCACCCACCGCATAATCTTAACTGAATCCGAATAGGGATTTTTCGAGCACTACTGCAACTGTTGAGTGAGCTAGGAGTAGAGTAATTTGAAACTTTGTGAAGGGAGAACAGTCAATATCCAATATCATATTAAGAAAGCTAGCAGTACCTTAAGAGGAAGAAAGAAAATAACTGGGGCGAAGAATATCTAGTTATCCACTCCTTCATAGAATGATTATCTTTGTTTCAGAAGAACCTGAAAGGAGGCTAGCCATTGTATCCAACTTGTATGCTCTTGTTCTTAAACCGGTTGGGAAAAAGCCATCTGATAAACCCCTATGTGCCATTGAACTTCTTCAAAAAAATGATTTGAAAAAATATGGCTTCAAAAGACTTACATCACACGAAATTTTTGGTGTTATCGGACTCATTGAGGTTAATGGCCTGCTGTTTGTTGGTACCATCACTGGGAAATCAAAAGTTGCACAGCCATGCCCAGGAGAGACTGTGAACAAAATTTTCGCTGTCGATTTTTTTTGTTTAAATGACAACAGCTGGGATTTTATTGAAATCGACTCCTCAGGTTATCCTGTGTTGCCGGAGACTGCTTCAACTGAATATCAAGACGCCTTGCCAAAACATCCATGCTATGAATTGAAGAAACTATTATCCAATGGATCTTTTTATTATAGTTCAGATTTTGATTTGACCTCAACCTTACAGCATCGTGGATATGGTCAGCATTCTTTGAGTACAGATACCTACGAAGAAGAATATATGTGGAACTCTTTCCTCATGCAAGAAATGATCACATACAGAGATCATTTGGACACAAATTTGAAACAAATCTTGGATGACGAGGGGTTTTTAACAACAGTTATCCGTGGATTTGCGGAAACTTTCGTCTCGTACGTTAAGAAGTTGAAAGTTGCTCTTACCATCATCTCGAAACAGAGCTGGAAAAGAGCTGGAACAAGATTTAATGCACGTGGTGTGGATGATGAGGCAAACGTTGCCAATTTCGTAGAAACGGAATTCATTATGTATTCTAGCCAATACTGTTATGCTTTTACACAGATTAGAGGCAGTATACCTGTCTTCTGGGAGCAAGGTACCTCTTTAATCAATCCAAGAGTACAAATTACAAGATCATTTGAAGCCACTCAACCGGTATTTGACAAACATATCATGAAATCAGTGGAAAAGTACGGACCTGTGCATGTTGTTAATTTGTTATCAACGAAATCTTCTGAAATTGAACTTTCAAAACGATACAAGGAGCATTTAACTCATTCAAAAAAATTGAACTTCAACAAAGATATATTTTTGACAGAATTCGATTTCCATAAAGAAACTTCGCAAGAAGGCTTTTCCGGTGTCAGAAAACTTATTCCATTAATATTGGACTCTCTTTTATCTTCTGGCTATTATTCTTACGATGTTAGAGAAAAAAAGAACATATCTGAACAACATGGCATATTTAGGACCAACTGTTTAGATTGTTTGGATAGAACAAATTTAGCTCAGCAAATTATTTCTTTGGCTGCTTTTAGAACTTTTCTCGAAGATTTCCGATTGATTGGTTCAAATTCGTTCATCGACGATGATGATTTCGTTTCTAAACATAACACCCTGTGGGCTGATCACGGTGATCAAATATCCCAAATATATACTGGTACTAATGCTTTGAAGTCCTCATTTTCAAGAAAAGGTAAAATGTCACTTGCTGGGGCATTATCAGACGCCACAAAATCGGTCAGCAGAATATATATTAACAATTTCATGGATAAAGAAAAGCAACAAAATATCGATACTTTGTTGGGAAGGTTACCGTATCAGAAAGCAGTGCAACTTTATGATCCCGTAAACGAATACGTAAGTACGAAATTACAAAGCATGTCTGATAAGTTCACATCAACCTCCAACATTAACTTGTTAATAGGATCATTCAATGTTAATGGAGCAACCAAGAAAGTTGATTTATCAAAGTGGTTATTTCCAATCGGTGAAAAATTTAAACCCGATATTGTTGTTTTAGGTCTTCAAGAAGTTATAGAACTATCTGCGGGTTCGATTTTGAACGCTGATTACTCGAAAAGCTCTTTCTGGGAAAACTTAGTGGGTGATTGCTTAAACCAGTATGATGATAAATATCTGTTGTTAAGAGTAGAGCAAATGACTTCTTTACTAATTTTATTTTTTGTTAAAGCAGACAAAGCTAAATACGTCAAACAAGTGGAGGGTGCTACTAAAAAAACTGGCTTTAGGGGTATGGCCGGGAATAAAGGTGCAGTGTCTATAAGATTTGAGTACGGTGCCACTTCATTTTGTTTTGTCAATTCTCATCTCGCAGCAGGAGCTACGAATGTCGAAGAACGTCGAAGTGATTACGAGAGCATAGTTAGAGGTATTACTTTCACTAGAACTAAGATGATTCCTCATCACGATTCCATTTTCTGGTTAGGTGACATGAATTATAGAATAAATCTACCGAACGAAGACGTCAGAAGAGAGTTGCTCAACCAAGAAGAAGGATATATCGATAAACTGTTGCATTTTGATCAACTTACCCTAGGTATTAATTCTGGCAGTGTATTTGAAGGCTTCAAAGAACCAACTCTCAAGTTCCGTCCAACATACAAGTATGATCCTGGGACAGGAACTTATGATTCTTCTGAAAAGGAAAGGACGCCGTCATGGACAGATAGAATTATTTATAAAGGGGAAAACTTACTTCCTTTATCTTATTCAGATGCTCCGATAATGATTAGCGACCATCGGCCAGTTTACGCAGCATATAGAGCAAAAATAACTTTTGTTGATGATAAAGAGAGACTATCTCTCAAGAAACGTTTATTCACAGAATACAAACAAGAGCATCCCGAAGAACCGGGTTCTCTGATATCGGATCTTCTCAGCCTTGATCTGGATAATAAGAGTACTGATGGATTCAAAAGCTCTTCTGAAAGTTCTCTACTTGATATTGATCCGATAATGGCACAACCGACAGCGTCCAGCGTTGCTTCTTCGTCACCTGTTTCTTCAGCATCGGCTTCACTACAACCGGTCAGAACTCAAAACAGTAGCCAGTCGCGTACCCCCATAAAGAAACCGGTATTGCGCCCCCCACCCCCACCTGCTCATAAATCTGTATCAGCACCTGCTCCTTCAACATCGAAGGAAAAATCACTAACACCACAGACCTCAACTGCATCGTTGTCATCTGTGACTAAAAATATACAGGAAAATAAACCATTGGCGCAAAATAGACGAATTCCACCACCAGGTTTTAGTCAAAATATTTTAACTCCAAAAAGTACCAGTAACTTGGCTTCGCCTATGTCTTCTAAGGTTGATTTATATAATAGCGCGAGTGAATCTACACGTTCAGCCCAAGATGCAAGACAACAGACACCTACAGCATTTGCAGTATCAAGAGATGTCAATGGGCAGCCCGAAGCTTTGCTAGGTGATGAAAATCCAATTGAGCCAGAGGAAAAGGCCAAACTAAACCATATGACTTTAGACTCATGGCAGCCATTGACCCCAAAATGAGAATATGTTATCTTTGAAGTGTGGTTGTTGTTCCGTTTGTATCCCTTTAAATGAACGAAGAGAAACAAGGGGGCTAACCTGGCCAGGTTGTTTTATGTGATTTTATTTAGATAAATATTTATATAAATATTCAGTGAGAGAAAAGGAGTGCGTTAATAAGGCGCGCCGGGTTTAAAGCTGAAAAATAGGACACATTATTATATATACGTTAGATATTGGTGAATACTTATGGGCAAGGTGGAAGAGAATCTCTACTATCCATAAATCCTCAGTAGGCTTTCCCCTAATTACCTTCATTTTTCTACCTCAATAACATATTACTCCTTTTCAATACATTTTATGGTGGTGAACACGATATATATCGCAAGGCATGGATACAGATCCAACTGGCTTCCGGAGGGTCCATATCCTGACCCACTTACAGGAATTGATAGCGATGTTCCTTTAGCAGAACACGGAGTCCAGCAAGCCAAAGAGTTGGCCCATTACCTTTTGTCCTTGGATAATCAACCAGAGGCCGCCTTCGCTTCTCCATTTTATAGATGTCTTGAGACTGTACAACCGATAGCTAAGCTGTTAGAAATACCTGTTTATCTAGAAAGGGGTATCGGGGAATGGTATAGACCTGATAGAAAACCTGTTATTCCAGTACCTGCTGGATATGAGATACTAAGCAAATTTTTTCCAGGTGTCATTAGCCAAGAATGGGACTCTACATTAACACCAAATGAAAAGGGTGAGACAGAACAGGAGATGTATATGAGATTCAAAAAATTTTGGCCCTTATTTATTGAACGTGTAGAAAAGGAATATCCAAATGTTGAGTGCATACTGTTGGTCACACACGCTGCATCTAAGATTGCCCTTGGAATGAGCTTGCTGGGATACGATAATCCTCGGATGTCTTTGAATGAAAATGGTGATAAAATAAGAAGTGGTAGTTGCTCATTAGACAAATACGAAATTCTTAAAAAAAGCTACGATACTATAGATGAAACTGATGATCAAACATCCTTTACCTATATACCATTTAGTGACAGAAAATGGGTTTTAACGATGAATGGGAATACCGAATTTTTGAGTAGTGGTGAAGAAATGAATTGGAATTTTGATTGTGTGGCAGAAGCTGGTTCAGATGCTGATATCAAAAAGAGACAAATGACAAAAAAAACCAGCTCACCAATACCAGAAGCAGATGATCAAACCGAAGTAGAAACCGTTTATATCAGTGTTGATATTCCCAGCGGCAATTACAAAGAGAAGACCGAGATAGCAAAGAGCGCAATTTTACAATATTCCGGTTTAGAAACAGATGCTCCGTTGTTTAGAATCGGAAATAGATTGTATGAGGGAAGCTGGGAGAGACTTGTTGGCACGGAGCTTGCTTTCCCAAATGCTGCACATGTACATAAAAAGACAGCCGGTCTACTATCACCGACTGAAGAGAATGAAACAACAAATGCTGGTCAAAGTAAAGGCTCATCGACTGCCAACGACCCAAACATACAAATACAAGAAGAAGACGTTGGACTACCGGATTCAACTAACACAAGTAGAGATCACACGGGAGATAAAGAAGAGGTTCAATCAGAAAAGATTTATAGAATAAAAGAGAGGATAGTGCTAAGCAATGTCCGCCCTATGTAATATGTATTTTGTAGCAGCAGCAACCTTATTTAAAGAACACAGGTGCATCTGCTTGTTTATTACCTTTCGTGTATTTTACCAGACGAAAAGCGTGAAGAGACGTAAGGGCAAAATAACCCAGTTGAACACAAGAAAGGAACATCTGACCGCATCAAAAAAAGAGCACATTCACCAAACGTAATGTCTGGAAATAGTCAACTGCCACCCGACGTAATCGGGTTTATATGTTCTAAGTATGATATCATTTTGGCCAGCACCTCTCCACGGAGGTATGAAATTTTACACGATATAATGGGAATCACCGATTTAAAAACAATGGTTTCTACTTTTGAAGAGAATCTTGATAAAATGAATTATTCTACCGATCCGATTGGATATGTGTGCGATACTAGCTGGCATAAAGCGCAGAATATAATCGAGATTTTGACAGATTACGAAGATGAAAACCCAAATGAAATTGATAAACCTAAGCTTATCATATGTGCAGACACAATTATTATAGATAAGAATGGGAGAATCTACGAGAAGCCTAAAACAAAAGAGGTCCAAAAGAAGTTTTTAATGAAGTTTTGCTATGAAGATGATGAACCAGTTAACGTTGTCACCGCTGTGACTTTAATTAAATGGTACGGCAGAGAAAACTTTGAATTGGTACCATTCCGAGATGAAACCAAGGTATACTTTGATAACAAAATACCTTTGAGAATATTGGAAGAATATGTAGAAAGCGGAGATGGGCTAGAGGTTGGCGGTGGATTTAAAATACAAGGGCAAGGTGCTATTCTAATTGAAAAAATTGAAGGTGATTACTATAACGTAGTTGGTTTACCGCTCAATAAAACGTTCAAAGGACTCTATGCTGAGGCTAATTCCATATAACCTTCGTTTAGGTTTTCTTTGGTGTTGCTCAGTTAACTATGTTAATCTTTGCAACACCAGAAGAATGAGTGGAACGGATATTAAAGGCCACATTGGTGAATAGATACATGCGCTAAATAACACGGCTATTAACATTCTACGAGACAGTTTTTCGATTGATGGTAAAGAAAGTTTAAAGCAATACGCATTTTGAATTTCACGCTTTCGCGCACATCTTCTATTTTTTTCACCTTCAAAAAGGCCCTTTCTCTTTGTCTGTTTATATTATGATTATATTAAATATAAGTATCTTAGAAACAATAATATCGTCAAGTTATTTAGTCGAGAGTTTGACACTGTTACTATCGTTGCTTTTATTGGTGAACAAGTATCTGTAAGTGATGAATTTTTCCAGCATTTTCAAATCTATTTCGAATTTCCAGTTCCCATACACCATAGAGGAAACTGCAATCACTGAAACCGCCCTTTGGCAATGTTTCGATGGTACAAGGAAGGCAGATTCCTTGCCAGTAACAGTTTTTAAGGCCAAAAGATCTCCAGAAAATGAATCTTTAATTTTAAATGCTGTACACAAGAGCAAAATTTTGAAGATTCCAGGACTTTGTACGGTGCTGGAGACATTTGATTCCGACCCCCAATCCACATTTATTGTTACCGAACGAGTAGTTCCATTTCCTTGGGATAATCTAGGCTCTTTATCTCAAAACAAATTTGGTGTTGAATTAGGAATATCACAATTATTGGCAACTTTAGGATTTTTAAAAAACTTTGTCCTTGGTACGCTTTCTAAAGATTCTGTTTTTATCAATATTAAGGGAGAGTGGGTACTATTTGGGCTAGAACTTTGTTCAAGCAAAGAAGGATTAAGTGCGTTTGAATTTGCCAGTAGAGCGAGGTCATATTACAACATAATTGGCTCACAGTTGCCCTGTGAAGATCCGAATACAATTGATTCAATGGGGTTAGGATTGTTGATAAAGAGTCTTATGGCTCCTTCTTGTCTGCCCAAAGATTGGATTGTCAATGTAAATATGATTTCAGATGGAAAGATAACAATCGAAAACTTCAGAAAAAGGCTAGAAAATACAGAAACTTGGCGTTCTAATCCTTTGATAAACTTTTATCAAGAATTGAGGGAGTTGCATATAAAGGACCCACAGGGAAAATTGGTTGTGATGTCAAACTTGGAAAATTTGTATTTAGAGTCAAGAGAGATTTTCCGTAATTTAACGCCTGGAATGATAGAAAATTTTATTATTCCAGAGCTTTGTGAAATTATAAAATTATTAATGACACAAAGCATCAGTAGTGCTGCCAGCCCTATAGGCATGAACTTCAACGCATCACATAAACTAGTACCATTCTTAGCGATTGTTTTAGACCTAACTTCTGAAACGAACACCTTTCCAGTTGGTTTCAACGACCTTATCACCCAAAGTTTTAAACTGCCAGATAGGCAAGTAAGATTTCTTTTACTAATATACCTACCCAAATTAATAGGTCCATTGAGCAAATCAGAGATCTCCAGTAGGATATATCCACATTTTATCCAAGGTCTGACCGACTCTGATGCCACTCTTAGATTACAAACACTGAAGACAATTCCATGCATTGTGTCATGTTTAACAGAGAGACAACTGAATAATGAGCTACTGAGGTTTCTCGCAAAAACACAGGTTGATTCTGACGTTGAAATCCGAACATGGACAGTCATCATAATAAGTAAAATCTCAACCATATTATCAACGTCAGTTGGTAATCGCTCGAATATTTTAGCTACGGCATTCACAAAATCTTTGAAAGATCCTCAAGTAAAACCAAGATTGGCTGCTCTTTATGGGCTTGAGAAGTCGATTGAGCTGTTTGATGTGAACACAATCGCCAACAAAATTTTAACAGTCATTGCCCCTGGTTTATTAGATAAAAGTCCCATAGTAAGAGGCAGAGCCAAAATCCTGTTCGAAGAATATCTGGAAAAATTGGAAAAAGAAGCCCAACTTATTCAAACAAACGATAGTACTGCAGATTCGGAAGATGTGAAAGATATTGATTTTGAGAATTACGGTTGTGATGAAGAGGATATGAATAAAGAAGACAATTTGTTAGCCGCACAATTTTTAAATAATTTACGTTTAAATTCTCCCTCAGCAACGACACCAAGTAACATTACCGAGAGCGAAATTGATTCCGCCCAGGACGGAAGTGGATGGGACGACCTCAGCGATACCGATGGCTTTATTACAAATGGTACCACAGAATCCTTCGATGAACCAACAAACCCTGTAACAACCGCAAACACCCCAAAATTATTCGGAAAACCTATTAAAATTAATAAAAGTTGGAATGATGAGTTGAATGATGATGGCTGGATTCAAGATGAAAGCGGCCCATCGAAGGTGCCTCAAAAACACACAAGACCACAAAATTCAACGTTGGCAAAATCCATCGCTCCTAGCTCAAGGCTTTCTATCAAGAAGAAGAAAACAACGATCCTAGCGCCAAGAAACATTGCTAGTAACTCTACTGTTACCACCAAATCGTCGCTGTCCAATAAAACTGCAAGAAGTAAGCCTATAAGTAGTATCCGCGGCTCGGTAACCAAGAAAGGAAATGTTGACGGCTGGGATGATGATGGGGATTCAGACTCCTGGGATACGAATTGGTGATCCCAAGACTTATATAGCCCTACGTATTGTAGAAGGATATATTCAGTGTTAATCGTTATTTAGAAACATTACGCCCGTGCCCCGCGATTTCGCTTCTTTGAGAAGTGGAGGAAAAGAAGGGTCCCTTTAATTCCAGTAGAAATGAAGCATAAGCAAGAAGAGTCATCAGAAAAGGGAACCTTGTAGTACCATAGATGGTCCCACAGAGAAATTAATTGGGACAAAAACAGCTACACAAGCGATATACTTCAAAAGATTCAGATATTGAAAAATTACCAGCCATGCCTCCTCCAACTGCACAGTTCATGGGCCCTACGCAGGCGGGACAAAATGAAAGCCAAAATCAATCATCAGGCGAAGCTGGGGAGCAAAACCAGGAGCATGGGCAAGGCCCTACTCCTATTCTTAATCAAAGTCAATCGGCCTCTTCTCAACCGCAACATCAACAACAAAGGAATGAGTCGATTTCATATTATACAAATTTCAACCAGCCACGATATTCCACGGACGCCTCTATCAACTCATTCTTGAACATATCTGATAACGTACCAGTAACAAGTACAGGAGGACCTAGTTCTGGCGGCGCCTATTCCAATCTTCCACGATTATCCACTTCAAGTACACATCAACCGCCAGACCTGTCGCAAATCGGACGCGGCTTTTCCATTGTAAACAACCTCTTCCCACAACAACAGCAGCTTCAAAATCAGCATCGGCAACAGCAGCAGTCGCATCAGCAGCCTCCCTTCAAGACCCCTTCATTTTCGACGGGATTAACGGGAAGTTCTTCTCAATATCAATTTTTACCAAGAAATGATAATACTTCGCAGCCACCTTCAAAAAGAAACTCTGTTTATCTTGGACCTAATGATGGGCCTGATTTTGAATTTTTCAGTATGCAGCAGTCACAGCAACCGCAGTTCCAGCCTAGCAGTAGAAGAGAATCAAACTCTATGAGACCTCCACTGTTAATACCTGCAGCAACTACTAAAAGCCAGTCCAATGGCACCAATAATAGTGGGAATATGAACACAAATACAGATTATGAATCATTTTTTAATACTGGTACAAACAACAGTAATTCTAATCAGAACCCGTACTTTTTGAGTTCAAGAAATAATTCTTTGAAGTTTAATCCTGAAGATTTCGATTTTCAATTCAAAAGGCGGAATTCTTTTGTTAGAGGTACTTTGGACCATAGCAGCCAAAATGCGTTTATACCTGAATCAAGATTAAACTCACTATCCGTTAACAACAAAGCTAATGGTGATCCTGTCGCGGATAATGTTACCAACAACATGAAAGGAAAAAGTAATGAAGTTGACAATGATGATGGCAATGACAGTAGCAATAACAATAACAACAACAACAACAACAACAACAACAATGAAAACAACAATGATAACAATAATGATAATAACGACAATAGTATTAATTCCGCCACCAGTACTAATATCCCAAACCAAGAGGACCATAGCCTTGCTTCTACCGATACCACGAGCAATAGTAGGAAAGATCTAAAAGAAATAGAACAAAGACTTCGAAAACATTTGAATGATGAGGATAATTACTCTAGTGCTATATCAAGACCATTGGATAAAAACGACGTAATTGAAGGCAGTGAGGGATTGAACAAACATATAGACGAGTCTGGTATGCAACCTAATATTATCAAGAAAAGGAAAAAGGATGATTCTACTGTGTACGTCAAGAATGAGATGCCCCGTACTGATCCCCCGATGAGTAAAGACAATTCTACTTCTGCTGAAGGGGCAGCAATGGCAAACTTTTCTGGTAAAGAACCTCCTATACCTGACATAAGTTCAGTAAGTGATGATGCTACTAACCTGATAGGTGCAACAAAGGTCGACCAACTAATGTTGATTATTCAAGCAAGAAAGAAAGGTTTCACGGAGAAAGTAAATACCACTCAAGATGGAGACTTACTGTTTAACCAAACGATGGACATTTTACCACCTAAAAGCGAGCTAGTAGGTGGTGTGGAGAAACCAAAAGGCACACAAAATACACGAGCAGTTAAAAAACATGAATGTCCCTATTGTCATCGGCTTTTTTCGCAAGCGACTCATCTGGAGGTTCACGTTCGTTCTCATATAGGGTACAAACCATTCGTTTGCGATTATTGTGGCAAACGTTTTACTCAGGGTGGGAACTTAAGAACTCATGAACGACTACACACAGGTGAAAAACCGTATTCATGTGATATTTGTGATAAAAAATTTTCTAGGAAAGGGAACTTAGCTGCTCACTTGGTTACTCACCAAAAATTGAAACCATTTGTTTGCAAGCTTGAAAACTGCAACAAGACCTTCACTCAATTAGGAAATATGAAGGCCCATCAAAATAGATTTCATAAGGAAACATTGAATGCCTTAACGGCAAAATTAGCTGAGATGAATCCATCTGAGAACATTCCACTTGAAGAGCGGCAACTTTTGGAGTACTTTGCGTCCATTTATAAAAATTCAAACAGGGGAATTAAAGGTAGAGGAAAAGGTGTAGGAACCAAAAAATCAACAATTTCCTCACCAGAAAACCATCCTGCGAGCACAATTTTAAATCCAAATACAAATGCAAATAATGTTATTGCTAATGATTCTGAAAATAACGGCAACCCTGAAGGTAACATTGACAGCAGTAGTAACAGCAATCCGGGCTCACATAGTATGATTTCGCCGACGCAAAAAGACATGGGTACGTTGCAATCACAATTTATCCAAAATAATTTTAATAATTCTGTGAACAGTTCGAATCCGTCCAACCAACCAATCATAAACTACAATTACACCACACTTCCTCATTCTAGATTAGGAAGTAGTAGTTCCAGCAATACCAACAATAATAACAGCAACTTTTCGGTAGGTGCAGCTCCGGGTGTATTAATGGCGCCAACCACCAATAATGACTTCAGTTTCAACTTGGATCAATCTAATGATAATGAAAGATCTCAACAAGAACAAGTGAGATTTAAGAACATTAATTACAAAAGCTAGCAGGCCTTAGAGGCACTACCTTTTTTTTTTGAGTTTCTGCACCGTAGTATCTGATTTTATAGTGGTATTCGTCAAACTTAACCCACAAGTGTCACTTTTCCTTTCTTTTTTCTTTTTCTTGAAGAACTGCATGGTTTTCTAGCTCTTTTTCACTTTTTTGAGGTTTTATTTATCTTGTATTCTTTTTTTCTATTATTTTAAAGGTTCAATTTCTATCGACGGTTTTTTCAATTATATATATATATATATGTATATAATGAATGTGTAATATTCCAAGTATACGTACCTCGGGTTTATATTTTTTAACTTGTATATTCTTTTACGATAAAATTTCTTCCAATTAACATCTCAGGCCTTGCTTCAATTTATCAATTGGTATATTAACTTTCAACACATTTTGTTTTTGTTTTTATTTTTTTTTTTTATTTTTTTTTTTTCGCGTTTCGTGCTTTAATGAAACATGTGAAGTGTTTCGCAATGACTAAGTAGCCTCCACAGATGATCAGCAGGTATTGTACTTTATCACACCAGTTATACTACCTTCTGTGTTATTGATCTATTGCAGTTTTATAGAGTGATCTGTCCAAAGATTCTTTTCAAGAATCACTATTTTTCTAATTAAATTATCTTGGATATCTCCCGGACGCACCCCTTGAGGCCTATCAAACCCTTTTGGCTGATCTGATCATAAAGGACCTAACAACATTACCACAGAAACTATAAAACATTCGAATGAAGGCTACTTTACTGTTGAAGGCCCAGCTCTCACCTGTCAGCTATACGACGAAGAAATCTTTCCAAAGGCAACTCAATCGCACTCCATACACTGCTTTTCAATACTTCTTCCAACTTGAAGTCCAAAAGTTACATAACGTCTCGAAGTATGAGGATATTATAAATTACGTAAGAGGGAATAGCAATTTTAAAAGATTTGCAAGGAATGAATGGGATACCATGTCATTGACTAAGAAAAGACTTTACTATGCATCCTTTTGCCAGTCAATGGATATTGACATTTTGAATGTCAGTAAAATTGAACTTGCCAAAAGATTAGAAATTCCCATACCAGCAATGAGTGAATATTTGTTATTTAGAAATAAGTTCAAGGTAAAATTTGACTCTCATTGCAGCTCCTTGGAGCGTAAAGATCGTAAAAGTGTTCCACGACCCTCTATTACTAGGAAGGTTGCAACTACAGAAATATGTTCAAAAAGCCGTAGCAACACACCCCTCGGTAAAATCAACCCCCGGAAACGATTAGTGGCATTGAAAAGGATTTCCCGTTCAGAGAACACTGCAAAAAATCATTCCCATGAGGCTCAAAATTACCTTTATGATTATATGAAAAGGTTTCAACAAATGTGCAAAGAATGCCGGTATGCTTGGAACGAAAAGGTTGACTATGACCAGAAACTAGAAATTAGAAAAAAATTACAGGTATGGAGGGCAAAATTTGAGGAAGTGATGGATAACGAGATACAAATATTACAAAAAAACATGGATATCATGTCAAAGTTTGGTCTCAGAAGTGAGTCCTATCTTACAGCAGCGGATCACAATACAAATACACAACCAAATAATATTCTTCCCATGACGTACCTACTAAAAAAGAAATGACAATAGACTTTCAGGGCTTTAAGAAGAGTCCACGGAAGCACTTCACTATCATAAAGACTATATGTACCTTGATCAAAGAAATTATTGTCAAGATTTTATAGTAAGGGTATTATTTTGAAAACGGAGTCGATTGTTCTTTTATATACACACTTATATCTATCTATATGTCGATGTACATTCTTAGAACAAAAATCTGTCGGACCTTTACTGCGGCATTGTGACTTGAACATGGAAGCTAACTCCCTTGGGAAAAGCTGTTTTAGGCCTATCTGTTGGCCTGTCGATAAAAGACGCCAAGCAAATAACCTCTTCAGATGAATAACCTAAGGAAGACAACACACCTCTAATAATTCCCACAGGTATCTCCAAAAACGGTTCTATCATTTTTAACTCCTCGTTTTTTGCATCTTCTTCCAAAGAAAATGATTGAATAGGTCGATAGTCATAATCAAGAAGGTAAAAGGTTCCTCTGTGGTTTGTTTTTAAATTATCGATCTGTTTACCAAATATTTGTTTCCAGACATCCCTACAAATGAACTTCATTATTAATAGAAGGTCCATTTCCTTGAATTTTAAATTTGGGTTGTTAGAAAATATCAATAACTCTGACAGCTTCAATCCGATTTGAAACCCAATATTCCTCAGTCTTGCTAAAACCTTTTCTTTTTCCTCTTCATCTGCCTTATACAGCTCATGTATCAAGTTATGAGAACGTATGATATCTACTGTATGATGTTCCTCTATCTTCAGTCTCTTTATCATATTGTTGATGTTACCATTTTCGGAAGTTACATTGCTATCAGAACTGATAACATCGCCTGATATTTGCCTCTCAATGCCCATAGCTAGAGGAACCATCTCGTTCAACAGCATCTGATACACAGATTGACTTACTTTTGGTAATGAATTCTCAAAAATTTGATATTGCTGTTGTGCTCTTTGTTGTTCCGTTAGTGGACCTTGTGGAGAAGATTGGGGATGTCCTACATTATTACTATGTGTAGAGGACATAATTGTTTATCTTCCAACTTTATAACCGGTGTATGTTTTCTTTTATGGCATGAGGTCTTCACTCTCAGCTTGTGAGTGCATACCAGATTCCAAAATATTTAGCATTTTTGGCCTCAAAACGTTGACGCGAGTTTTTGAAAACGATACGCTGGTTCTACTAATGTGAAGAAAGCTCATTTCTTATAAGTAAATTTTGTTTCATGGTTTTTATCATGTAGTTTTATATGTATAAATACGTTAAATGACTGTGGTAGAAAAATAATACAAATGCTATAAAAAAGTTTAAAAACGACTACTTTAGTTCGCTTTTAAAGCTGCCTCATTTGAGAGACTTTCAAATAGACATCGCTTAGGAACCAGATCCTTTTCAGATATATTAGTACCTTTAACAACTTTAAAGGAACCGGTACCGATCGACATCGTTTGACCCAAAATAATACATTCAGAAACACCTTCAACAGCGTCCTTTTTCATATAAAAGGCCGCATCGAATAAATGGTCAGTTGTCTTTTCGAAGGAGGCTAGCTGCAAAACAGAGTCCCTCATTTTACTCAAACCAAATCTTGTAATACCCAACACTTCACCCTTATATGTCATCACATCACCTAATAGTTGGATATGACGTGGATCGACACTCATACCGTGATTACTCATGGTATAGTTAATTTCTCTAATAATGCTATATCTTGCAGCTTCGATACCCAAAACGGAAAAGACTTCTAAAACATGGTTAGTTGTAGTTCTAGAACCAATGACACCATCTGTACACATCACATCTCGCAGGCCGTAACCTTCAACCAATAATTCCCTCTTGCCGTCATCGCGAATATTAATAACCGCACGAGAAATATCAGGTAAACCTTTAACAACAACATCAGGAAGCGCACGACGTAACTGTTGCATTCGGTAAAAAACATCATTCTCACTTGGTTCTTTCGCAGATGTAGATATCGATTTTGCTTTGTACCCTTCTGGGAATACGTTGATTGCAATTCGATCTTTACCAATAATATTGACATCAGAGGCTTGTATTTTCAATTTAGAAGCCCTGGTTATAGCAACCGCGATATCTTCTATGGTCAACTCCAATTGTAGTTTATCAATCGTACCTAAATCAATACGCACTTGAATGAAAGACAAGTTGTCTTTGTAAACATCTTGGACATAGAAAGCTACGTCAGATAGCAGTGTCTTTTCCACTCTACCTTTAACAACCCTAGCAGCCCTTTCATCGTTATCATTTACTAATACAGCATTTATAATAGGTGTAGAAATGACCTTGGAAGCATTGATAATTTCTTTGATACGAGGAACACCTAATGTAACATTCATGGAAGCCACACCTGCAAAATGAAAGGTCTTCAATGTCATTTGTGTACCTGGTTCACCAATGGATTGAGCACCAATGGCACCAATAGCAGTACCTGGCTCCAGTCTTGCCTTACGATATTTGAAAAGAGCAATCTCTAAAAACTTTCTCACCGATTTTTCACTGATTCTATAAAGTTGGCTTACAGATGTTTTAACATTATTAGGAACGGTTTCATCTGGATCAATACCTTGTAATTCTTTTGCAGGAGGTTCTAATAGGCCTAACATTCCCCTGGACTTTCTTAAATTAGCCAAAGCAGTTGCTTTGCCATTAATATATTCTCTTAAGGAATGGTAAAAATCTCTCTCGGCATCATACTGATCCACATATTCCGCTTTATTCAAATCTTCCCTTTTCACTAAACATCCACTATTATCATATCTGACCAACCTTTCCTCCAATGGTCCTAATATTTCGTTTGCAGTTTCCATAATTGCATAGGGTAGTAAGCCCTTATCTTGGTTATTAAAAGTAATATTGTATGCATGGTCCCAACTTCTATTGAAATTGACCGGTTGTGCATTACCTTCCATTTCCAGGGGATCCAACCCGTCACCACCATATGTGAATTGGACGATACCGTTGGCTGAAGTTCTGACCGTATTGTCATACTGACAAGAAAGATCTTCTAAAGACTTCATTAATCTACGAGACATGTAACCAGTCTCTGCGGTTTTAACAGCTGTGTCAACTAAACCTTCACGACCCGAAATAGCATGGAACAGAAATTCTGGGGGAGATAAGCCTGAAAAGAAAGAATTTCTTACAAAACCTTTGGATTGGGGTGTTTTCGAATTCTTGGGGAAATGCGGTAACGAACGATCTTGAAAACCATCTGGAACACGATTACCAGAAATAATTTGTTGACCAACGACAGCCACCATCTGTGAAACATTTAATGTGGAACCTTTAGAACCACAAGTAGCCATAATTAATGGTGCATTCCAATTATCTAATTCATTAATACAAACATCACCAACTTCTTCTCTGACTTTAGATAGAAGCCCACCAATCTTAGCTTCCAATGTTTGTTCTTCATTGCAACCAGGTTGTGTTTCTAATTCACCTTTATTGAATAATGTGATCAATTCGTCACACTTACGGTATGCAATTTCGACTAGTTCTTCCTTCTTTTGCTTCAAATCATCAGCAGGTGTGACATCATTAATACCAATAGAAAACCCTCTATTACCTAAGAACCTAGCACATAGTTTTGCCATTCTATTCATAGCATTAGCGGCTTCTTGTGGGCCGTAATCTCTTAATATCGTATAAAACACAGAATGCTTCTTACCATCACCTAGAACAGACTTGTCCATCACCCCACTTAAAATTTGAGAGCCTCTAATAATTACAAACCCGTCGTTTTGTGACATTTCATTTGGTAGGGATTTTGATTTTGGAGGGACAAAGACTTTGTTCTTCGCGTCTAAGTTTATCACAACTGGGGAATTGTGATTTGGTTTTATCAAAAGTGAAAAAACTTGTTTACCGGTCCATAAGTAATACGGTTTCATGATAGCAGGAGGTGGTATGTCAAAGTGCTCGATACCGTCAGACATCATAGACAATAGTTGAGTTAATGTAGCACGATCATAGAAAGAATCCTTATGTGATATTAAATATGAACCAGTGATGAAATCTTGAGTAGCCGCAATAATAGGTTCACCTGACTTAGGTGTTAATAAGTTATTTTTCACACCCATTAAATTGATAGCTTCTGCACGAGCCTCTTCGGTTTGTGGAACATGCAAATTCATTTCGTCACCGTCGAAGTCAGCGTTATAAGGTGTGCAAACACATTCATTTAATCTAAAGGTTCTCCAAGGACGAATCTTAGCATAATGCGATAAAATTGATAGTCTATGCAAAGATGGTTGACGGTTGAATAGGACCACATCACCGTCTTCTAAATGTCTTTCGACGACATCACCAATTTGTAAATTTTTGGCTAACTTCATACGATCACCATATCTTAGGTTTCTTCTTGCATCTTCGTTTCTCTTCAGTAAATAGTTCGCCCCAGGATGGACATTGGGTCCATTTACAATCAATTCTTGTAATTTATGTCTATTATACCTTGTTACCTTTTCGGGATACGTCAAGACTTTTGCGACACGATCTGGGACAGCAACCTCGTCAATGGACAAGTTTGGGTCCGGAGAAATAACAGTTCTACCAGAAAAATCGACACGCTTACCAGACAAATTACCCCTGAATCGACCTTGTTTACCCTTTAGTCTCTGGCAGAACCCTCTAATTGGTTTCACTTTTCCGCCGCCATTGGATGAACCTGGTAGCATCGCAGGATTGACTGAGTCTGAGTTGATGTACATTGCAACAGTCAGTTGTAAGTAATCCCAATGTTCCATCATATTGTTAATGGAAATACCCTTGTCAAGACCGGCTTTGATTAAAGACGAAGTCCAAACTATTTCCGTAAGTTTTACTGTCAAGTCATCTTCGTTAGATGCTGGAGAGTCTTGCATCATAACGGAAGGCCTTATACAAACCGGAGGTGCGGGTAAATATCTCCATATGTAAGTCTCTGGTCTACCAGAGGGAACTGTTGCATCTATACCAAGCAGCTCACAATCTGCAGACTTAATTTGCTTGAAAAGATTTAAAGTTTTCAGTGGATTTAAATCATCCATACAACGTTTCACATAACGCTCTAGTTCTGGATTATGAGCAAGAACTTCCTTCCATTCTCCCACCCAAATATCCTTTTCAGGAGCGGACTTTTTACCTACCCAACGAAATGTATCATGGATAATCTTCAACGCGGCTGAACCAGCACCAGCAGCGGCTTTTTTCACGACACCATTAAGAGCACCACAATGCAGACACCTTCTTTGCTTTTTACATTGGTCCAAAATCTTCTTCAATATACCCATACGTCTTAAATTATCTACGCCTGGACGACGAAGTTCATGCAAAAATTGTCTTTTATCTGTTTCTGATAACAATATGGCAGAACAGTTTTTACAGATACCTTGCAGTATTTGAATGGTGGCTTTGAAGTACCCAATGTGGAAAACAGGCAAAGCTAATTTTAAGTGACCAAAATGGCCATGACACGATGCCAAGTTGCCGTGACAGGTTGCACATTCAAGACTGGAGGAAGAGACACCCATCTTGGGGTCTAAAGCACCGTTCGCCTTAGGAGCACGATCTTTTTCTAAATCGAAGAGATCTCTTGTAGACACTTCCACTTCAGACTGGGCGACAATATCGGCAGCGCTTAAAGCGCTAAATTCCAGCCCTTTAATCCTTTTCGGGGTTTCACTTACAACGACTTCCTTCATCGAATTCTTCGAAATTGCGGGACTCGCTTACAGTTTTGGAGAAAGCAGATAGTATTGAACACAATAAAGGAACAACTATGTAACCAACCAGTGATGAGTTTAAAAATTTAGTGCAGATGGAAAAGAAAAAAATGATCTAGTATACTGTCTGCAATCAACAAAAACTCTAGCCACAACAAACTAAGCAATCTTCCCCAAATCAACGATATTGTACGATTAATATATGCAAAGAATAGTAAGGTAAGCTATAGTAAAAGGGCAAGTTTAACCTCTTCTGTTATTTGATCTGGTGATGAGTTCTGCCAGAAGAGCCTGTGCAATAATTTTGCAAAAAAAATGGCAAATTTCGTGAAACACGATATTCACGTATATAGTGATGATAATAAGCATGCTATATATCAGTAGTATGTATTTTGCAGCTTCTACTTTCTGCAATGTGATGCCGTTGGCATTGAGATTCCAACGAATATACACAGATGCCTGATTTGTTTGCGATTAGTTACTGTAATAGAGAAAAAAAAATTTAAAAAAGACGAAAGCCCAAAAGAGACGAGTGCAATTAGTGGCTGATACTTTATACTATGTTTAATATATATACCTGGTTTACCTAGTGAGTATGTTCGTAAAAAAATAACGTCAGTAATGGTTGTTGGTCGGCAGCCTTGGCGAATTCCTTTTATTAGCAATGGTTTAATCATGTAGTTACCCGGCCAATATGTGGTGGCAAAAATGAATTAATGTATATTTTACTGAAAAGGACCCCATTAATGAACTCTTGGGTAAAAAGGGCACATCAGGAGTTTGTCTAAAACGTTTATACGAGTGACTTATTTGTGCATTATAGAGGTGAGAACAAATTGGAAAGTTTTGATTTTAGTTTAAGATGGCCACCTTGGAAGAATTGGATGCTCAAACTTTACCAGGAGACGATGAATTAGATCAAGAGATTTTGAATCTTTCGACGCAGGAGCTTCAAACAAGAGCCAAGCTCTTGGACAATGAAATTCGTATTTTTAGATCTGAATTGCAAAGACTGTCCCATGAAAACAACGTTATGCTCGAGAAGATTAAGGACAATAAGGAAAAAATCAAGAATAATAGACAGTTACCGTACCTTGTGGCTAACGTTGTCGAGGTCATGGATATGAATGAGATTGAAGACAAAGAAAATAGTGAATCTACTACACAAGGTGGTAATGTCAACTTAGATAACACCGCTGTTGGCAAAGCTGCTGTAGTCAAGACTTCTTCTAGACAGACTGTTTTCTTGCCCATGGTCGGTTTAGTAGATCCTGATAAACTTAAGCCAAATGACCTGGTAGGTGTGAATAAAGACTCGTATTTGATTTTGGATACTTTACCCTCTGAATTTGATTCTCGTGTAAAAGCTATGGAGGTAGATGAAAAACCCACAGAAACTTACTCGGACGTGGGTGGGTTGGATAAACAGATTGAAGAGCTGGTGGAGGCCATTGTGTTACCTATGAAACGTGCAGATAAATTCAAAGATATGGGAATTAGAGCGCCCAAGGGTGCCCTAATGTACGGGCCTCCGGGTACAGGTAAAACTTTATTAGCTCGTGCTTGCGCGGCTCAGACGAATGCTACTTTTTTGAAGCTGGCAGCACCTCAATTGGTACAAATGTATATCGGTGAAGGTGCTAAACTAGTCCGCGATGCTTTTGCACTGGCCAAGGAAAAGGCACCAACTATTATTTTCATTGACGAATTGGATGCCATTGGTACTAAGAGATTTGATTCTGAAAAATCCGGTGATAGGGAAGTGCAAAGAACCATGCTGGAATTATTGAATCAATTGGATGGCTTTAGCTCCGATGATCGTGTCAAAGTCTTGGCGGCTACCAATAGAGTTGATGTTTTAGATCCTGCTTTGTTAAGATCAGGAAGATTGGATAGAAAAATTGAATTCCCACTCCCATCCGAAGACTCGAGAGCTCAAATTTTACAAATTCATTCAAGAAAAATGACCACTGATGATGATATTAACTGGCAAGAACTTGCCAGGTCTACTGATGAGTTTAATGGTGCCCAATTAAAGGCGGTAACTGTGGAGGCAGGTATGATTGCCTTAAGGAATGGGCAATCTTCCGTTAAACACGAAGATTTCGTTGAGGGTATAAGTGAAGTTCAAGCAAGAAAATCGAAATCGGTATCCTTTTATGCATAAAAATAATAATATTTTGATTTATCAAGCCGCCATTCACATATCTACATATTAGAACAATCCTTTTATTTAAAGTCGCGTAACTTCCTTATTATTGATACTGTATATGGCTAATTGTATACTACTTATTATTTGATGAAACCGAAAGCGTAGCAACAGGTATATATTCATTGGCGTTTGACTTTTTTTTTTACTGTATTTTTCTTTTTCGTTGGCACTTTCGCAATTTTCAAGGATGCATTGAAGGAAAGAGAAAAGCGTAGGAGAACAAGACGCATCGACGGCTACGGGTGCTTTGAGTATTTAACTTGCAGAGCTCCATATACAGCACACATCTGTAGATGATTTAGTGACATATTAATAGGCTGCAGAAAGGGAGTAAAACAGGTAGAAGTAAGATATCGGCACCATTCTACTTTTCATATAACGATTGATTAATCTTACCAAAGCATTAAATTTAAACAGGCTTGCAGACTGAAGGAGTACTACTAAAGCAACCGGACCAGGTAATATTTGTTGTAGTATTATGGGACAGTCTTCTTCAATCAGTTCCAGTAACGAAGAGGGTTCTTCCCACTCAAAAAAATTCACAAATAGCAAAGATATTTTGGCATATTTCAATAACAAAGCACAGCAACAGGTCACTATTCCAGAATTAGTCAGTTTTAAGGGAAATTTGCAAATTGAAGATCTAAACACTCCAATTTCTCACAAAGCTTTATGCAACTCACTTTATTTTCCGCAGAATCATGCCATGATTGTTGGGATAGTGACTAACATGTTGAGGGTTTTGAGCAACTTCCCATTAATGAAATCATCTTACGAACCAATTACGGGATATGGGTTATTAAAATGCATTTTGTTGTTAAACAGGGCACGATGTGCCAAATTCTTGAAAACCAAGTCCTATGATCAACTAAAACTGCTGTTTATCTCTTTATCACTTCAGAAAACTGACAAAGAAGAACTCTCCGAAGAAAGTGAAAACGACGGAAACAAGGAGTTGACTATAAAACAAATAATAACTGGGTTTGATGATGTTGATACAGAAATGCTGTGCATTCCTGCTGATTTTATGCTTCAGTTTTTAACTTGGCTTTTAATTTTAACAGTTGATTGTCCAACCACCAATTCTAAATTGGATAATACAGAGACTCATGATCAATGGGGCAATTTCAAAGTCTCAGCACTCAATCTCCTTAGAACTATGAATCCAGACGTGGTGGGCGATATAGAATCACATTCCATAACGTTTCAACAATTTTCAACTGCAATAAGAACTGTAATGCCCAATCTATTAAAACCATTAGAGAATTTAATGGAGCATTTTTTTTATTTGCAGCACGATTTAGTTGATCATGACACAAACTTATCGTCTATTCAGGATTCTAAAGTTATGACTCCAGCACTGTTGGCACAGTTATCGACGGGACTACCAAAGGAATTATTTATTCATAAGCTACAAAGTTTATACATCGGCAGGAAAAGTGGCTTCTCAATGAGGTCTTTGCAAGCAAAGGTGTTCAAATGGATGGCGCCTTCGATTTTAGTTGTTAGCGGAATGAGGATAACAAATTCTGAAGAATACGCAGCTGAGAAGAATCCAAGATACCGCCATTTTCTTGAAGAATTTCCTAAATTGAAAGAGTCAGATCAAATGATGGATGCATCGCATTTGAATAAAAGGAAAACTACTTTCGCTGTGTACATAGACGATCCGTGGAAAGTAACAAATAAAGATTATTTTGGCGATCTGAATACGAGAATAATAGAAATATCACCCAGGCAGGATATTTATAAAGTCAACCAAAAAGGCACGATCTATTTCAATACAATTGGTGGCGGAATTGGAATCGGGGATAAACAACCATTAATAAAACCAGCATCCAAGAGATACATACCAGGGAACGTGTCGCTTACTTTTGACAGCACATTAGAATTTGCTGTGTTTAGAAATACTGGTTACGGAGGTTCATTAGACCCTGGTTTATTGTCGATGGAAAGAAAGGAGGAAAATTCCCCTTATGAATTGCATTTTTTGATTCAAGATGTTGAGGTATGGGGCTGTGGTGGTGAGAAAGAACTAGAAGAGCAAATCAAACAGTTGGAATGGGAAGAAGCAGAATCTAAAAGAAGACAGCAAATTAACCTGAGAAGCTTGGGAGAAGACCGTGCCTTACTGGAAATGGCAGGTTTAGTTGGCCAACATCAAGGTGGCGGTTCAATGTGATGCCTGCCTTTTTTGCTGTTTTTAGTTATTGGGATTGATTTCACTAAAAATCAAGACCACTAAATAAGGCTATTGTTTATTTTAATATTTATTGCACTTGTATGAAAAGTACCAAACTTTTGATACTGATATTACACTTTTAGTCTTGAACTTTCTTCGTTAAATTGCTGACCTACTTTCTGTTCTTCGACTCCAAACAACGATTCCCAAATGTATTTTCACAGGGCCGCATTATTTCTTTGATTTCGTTTTTTTCACCAATTTTTTCTTGATGTGCTTCTTGACTTTTGTTTTCCTTTTTTCTCTTTTTGCATCTTTAGCTTCCTGCTTGCGCAATTTTTTTAAATCCTTGTCCTCATGTTTCTTCCCCTTTAAAACTTTTGGTTCATCATCGTCATAGTACTCGCCCTCCTCCTCGTCATCTTCTTCAGATCCGCTTGAGCCGTCTTCTTCATCATCTGAGAATTCCTCTGTGCCAGAACTACATTCGTGGTCAGCGTTATCAAATTCAAATTGCTCAGAAGCAGCAAAATTGCGTTCATTATCATGGGCAATCAAGCTTTTCAGTAAGTCAAACTTACCATCAGTATACCTATCAAAATCTCTTTCCTCTAATCCACCCAATGATCTAACTAAATGCAGCGATCTGAATATTTCATCTTCTGCCTCATCTTGTTCTGTAGATTTTATTGGTAGATTACTAGCAATGTATGCAACCAAGGCGCTAATATTGTTATAATCACCTTTAAATTTTTCCAAAGTTTCTGATATGACAAATTGAAAAATAACCCTTTCAGGGAAAATACTTATACCCATCTTCTCGAAATAAAGGTTAACGTTTTTGATATCCATCCTTAAAAAATCTAAACTCATTGGATGTTCAGGTTCCACACTTTGGGAAACATCGATCATATATAGTTTATCATCATGAACTATGGTGTTATACTCTGACAAATCGGCATGAACCAGGCGACAAACTTGGTACAGCAATCTCATATATGCCACCATTGTGTGATAATAATGGAAAATTTCATCACGATTCTTGTACGGATAATCTTTTAATTTAGGTGAGGCAAATCCATTACCTCGGCTTAAAAATTCCATAACTAAGACGTTGTTCTTAACTTCTATTGGCTTAGGAGCTGGAATGACGCCACTTTGATAAATTCTTTTCAGGTTCCTAAATTCCTTTTCAGCCCAAATTTTAATCATTTTCCTTGGATTATGTTGAGATCTGGAATTTCTAAATCTAAATTCACCATCAACATATCTTTCACGATCTTTGAAGACTAGGATAGAGGTCTTATAAATCTTAATGGCATATTCTGCACGGGATCCGTCTGTCTCTAAAACTTCATACTGGCCTGTTTCCTCATCTATTACGGGTGCCTTACCGGTACCTGCAAAAGCGTGGTAAACATTAGCTTCTTTCCCAGTACTTAAGCAACCGTTCAAATCTGCAATCACACCTCTGGTGACCATAGACTTCAAAAATCTCATAGTTCTCGGATCTAAGACATTTTCCACAGTCGCCCTATTTGCTTTATCCTTTGATGTTTTCGCTCTGCTGAATGATAATTCATCAGTTTTTATTTTGTGACTATACTTCTCTAAGAGCTGATTATTAATATGGTCCGAGGCACCTTGCGACACAGACAATGAATCAAATTTATCTTCCAAGGACATGACCTTCTAAAAATAACGGAGTTTGAATCTCTAAATCTGTTTTAACTTCTTTTTACTATTATTTTTAGTCTTAGTATCTCATCTCATCTCAATTTCTATATTCCACTATAAAATTTTTCACTCTTTCTGCGCGCGCCAATGTCCCCGCAACTACTCAATAGGTAACATGAGAATATTTCAGTTCGTAAGAGAGAAGAGATGAAGTTATTTGGGCTCTTTGCTCGAGGTTACAGAAGGGCCGCATTAGAGTGAATGAGCTGATGATATTTCGCCCAGTTCTACATTTTTTTTTTTTTGGAAGTATGACCTCTGTTAAATTTTTTTTTTTTTAAATTTCACTTTCTAAAGTCCCAGAAATCCGCTTGAATGTCTTACACATTGCAATGGATGTGCTTGGGTGATCATACTTCCTGGCTTTAGATATTTGAAACTTAACTCTTGTCAACAAACTTCCTATGGAGTGTATAAGAATTGTAAGTTATAACACCGGCGAACAATCGGGGCAGACTATTCCGGGGAAGAACAAGGAAGGGCGGTCTTTTCTCCCTCATTGTCATAGCAAGGTCATTTCGCCTTCTCAGAAAGGGGTAGAATCAATCTAGCACGCAGATTGCAAACACGGCTTAATAATATGCCTATCAGGCATTCACCCGTGTGACGAATCGCACACCGCTGCTCTCCTTAATTCCCTAGAGTAGAAACCGAGCTTTCAGGAAAAGACTACGGCAGTAAAGAATTGCTTTACTGGGCGTATAAAACCGGGAGAATCAAGACATTCTAATGACTTGATTCAGGATGAGAGCTTAATAGGTGCATCTTAGCAAGCTAAAATTTGGACAGCTCTCATTACTAAATTAAGATAGAAAAATGCCTGCTACTTTACATGATTCTACGAAAATCCTTTCTCTAAATACTGGAGCCCAAATCCCTCAAATAGGTTTAGGTACGTGGCAGTCGAAAGAGAACGATGCTTATAAGGCTGTTTTAACCGCTTTGAAAGATGGCTACCGACACATTGATACTGCTGCTATTTACCGTAATGAAGACCAAGTCGGTCAAGCCATCAAGGATTCAGGTGTTCCTCGGGAAGAAATCTTTGTTACTACAAAGTTATGGTGTACACAACACCACGAACCTGAAGTAGCGCTGGATCAATCACTAAAGAGGTTAGGATTGGACTACGTAGACTTATATTTGATGCATTGGCCTGCCAGATTAGATCCAGCCTACATCAAAAATGAAGACATCTTGAGTGTGCCAACAAAGAAGGATGGTTCTCGTGCAGTGGATATCACCAATTGGAATTTCATCAAAACCTGGGAATTAATGCAGGAACTACCAAAGACTGGTAAAACTAAGGCCGTTGGAGTCTCCAACTTTTCTATAAATAACCTGAAAGATCTATTAGCATCTCAAGGTAATAAGCTTACGCCAGCTGCTAACCAAGTCGAAATACATCCATTACTACCTCAAGACGAATTGATTAATTTTTGTAAAAGTAAAGGCATTGTGGTTGAAGCTTATTCTCCGTTAGGTAGTACCGATGCTCCACTATTGAAGGAACCGATTATCCTTGAAATTGCAAAGAAAAATAACGTTCAACCCGGACACGTTGTTATTAGCTGGCACGTCCAAAGAGGTTATGTTGTCTTGCCAAAATCTGTGAATCCCGATCGAATCAAAACGAACAGGAAAATATTTACTTTGTCTACTGAGGACTTTGAAGCTATCAATAACATATCGAAGGAAAAGGGCGAAAAAAGGGTTGTACATCCAAATTGGTCTCCTTTCGAAGTATTCAAGTAATTGTTTTTGCGTGTTTTTCGTATGATTGTAATATGTAGATAAATTAAACATAAGTATATCAAATGTCGATATTCTTAAGACTGTTTCGTAAATATGTTAAATACCGGATGTGACTACATATAAAAAGTGCGCCTTTTACAGTGATAATTAGCGTCAATCAATAAAATATTTGTAAAATAGGAAGCGAAATCCCGCAGATGCCAGAATAGGTGGTGTATAAGGCAAGAAAACTTTACCTGCATAAATTAGTATTGAACACCAATCAAGTAGTCAGCCAATTGCTCGACAATCTTGGTGGCCTCACCGGCTTGTACGGTTGGTGGATAATGAGCAATAATAACGGTTTGCTTAGTTCTTACACAAACAACTCCCTCAGCATCATGTCTACCGTAGATACTTCTATCGTCAGCTCTCAACAACATGAACTTTTGGCCTTGAATATGCAAACCATTGCTTTGCAAACCAGCTGGATTGTCGAAGCCTTGAACAATTTCACCAATTTCGTTTGGTTGCAAAGATAGGCCACCAGAAGTAGCCCAAACAGCGTCACCTGCTCTCGAGTAGATGACAGCTTTGTCGACTTTACCGGTTCCTATTAAGTTATCAGTGTATGCTGTTTAAAAGTAGGAGAAAAAAACGGAAAGAAATTCATGTTTGAAATTTCATATGTTTTTTGATATTCCAGTTAGTAATTTACTCTGAGTGGTTAATCTTCGAAATTAGGCGCATCAACAAAAATCGGGCATTGCCAAACATTGTCACACAAGCTAACCTCCGACTCATTTCTTTCTTAATCAATTGATAATTGTCTCGTTCACATACCTTGCCAAGACATAATTTGCGATCGTAGTTGGGTTTATGTTGTGTATGTAATTTATCTTTTCTCAAGGATCACACAGTTGTTTTAAGAAGGGAATGAGAAAGGGTCAACTGAGCTTTAAAAAGAAAAAAAATATTAATGCGGGTAATGAGTTTCGTACAAAGACATTTCATGGCGTGTTCTCGCCAAAAATCATGGTGAAACCTCCCACATAGTAACCTCATACTAAATACTACAACATGTCATCACTCCATTTCTTTGCGATTGTACATACTAACATATATAAACAAAGTAACGTCTCCTCTAATCCTCGTCTTCGTCGTCCTCGATGACCGCAACCCTTCTTCTTTTTGTCTCGCTCCTATCTTTTTCTTCTTCTTCCTCTTCTCTGTACATTGCTGCTCCTTCTCTTTTTAAATTTCTTAGACGAGAGGCGTTCTCTTCATCCGCGTCCTCTTCTTCTTCTTCTTCCTCATTATCATCCTCTTCGTCGTCAAACGCAGCCTCCTCTTCTTCATCGTCGTCGACTAAAAAGTCATCTTCTTCATATTCATTTCTTCTCGAGGCTCCATAGGTAGTGGGTGAATTTTGCTTTCTAAATCCCGTCTCAAAAGCGGCATCTGGGGATTCTTGTTTCTCCTTTTCTTTGAGCTGTCTTCTCCTTCTGTCTCTTAAAATCTGGCTTTGCTTTCTCTCTAACTCCTTCTTTTCCACTTCAGGATCCATACTTACAATGTATGTTCCAGGACCCTTGCTTTGTCTTTGGTTCCTTCTTATAACAGCTTTACTTAGTTTTTGATGTATTTTTGAATTCGTCGAAGTTGGAATAAACATCAACGTCTTTTTTATTTCACCCCCTTCGTAACACTGGATCAACTCTTGTTGGTCATGCGATACTGTCAAAAAAGTGTTGCTCGTATCGTTGACCAATATATCTGTACACTCTTCACCAACTTTTAGCGAATATGTACCGTCTGACCACTGCACTATTTGTGTATTTGATTCTTTAAAGACATGTTGGTCTTTGTCACGAGAGTATCTCCATCTAACAGTGTTTTCATCAATCAGGCGGTCGTCTAGTTGATCCTCCCTAGAAGCTGAATTGCTTGCCCTTTCGTTTACTTTGGCCTCAAAACTTGGAGGGTCGAAAGGAATTGGATCGATAGTTAAAAAGTTGGGAATTCTAGCATAGAAAATTTCGTTATGAGACGCCGTTTCATTCACATTAGCTTTACTTGGAATAATATGTCTGACAAGCTCTACATTTTCCTCTTTAAAAGTGTGAGTAGTCTCATCTTGATCAGAAAAGTTATTAGCATCCTCACCATAAAATTTTCGGGTGTACATGGCTTGCTCCTCTGCTTCATCATCATCTAACCCGAGACTTTCTCTATGACGACTTCTATGGTTGATATTCTCTCCCTCGTCGTCTTCATCACTATCACTATCACTTTTTTCAGTCTCCGATTTTTTAACATCATCATCATCATCGTCATCATTGTCATCTCCAAATAAATCATCTAGTTCTGCGTCTTCTTCTTGTTCCTCTTCTTTAGTATCATCATTTCCATTGACTTCCTTGACATTATCATCTTGAGAGCGGCTTGTTTCCTCATTGCTTGTACTATTGGTGGTAACGCCGACGTTATTGCTGATTTGCTCCTTCTGTGGTTGATCCTGTGGGCTTTCAGATGACATCTTAATTATAGTCCAGTATATCTAATTGGATTACTTTGATTGGACGCACCTAGTTTACGCAACCTATCTACTTAACGACTTTCTTCAGCTTTCGTATTCACTTCTATGAGCTTGTTCTTTTTTTTTTTGTTTTTTCGTTTTTCTTTACGTAGCAGATAGTCACCCGTAACGATTGAATATGGCAAAGCTTTTTACATAATAATGGTACTTATGGCAATAGTGACATTTTACATAAACTCTTCATTGACTAAGACTACTTTAGAATTCTTTTCAATGGCTCAATATCACCTTCTTGTCCTTGTTTGACATATACTAGGAAATATGGAGTTGCAGTGTTACCCTCATTGAAATTGAAGACCTCCTCTTCCTGGACCTCACTGATGGTTTCATCATTGTACTTCCTCCAAATTCCATTGCGATTTCTGTCCTTGATATATATCCAATAGTGACCATAACTGGCCTCGCCGCGATGAATAAAAACCGAAAACAGTGAGTAACCATATTCCTTGAAATCGTCAAATTGATGGCTTATTTTCTCTTCCAAACTGTTGATATCATTGTATAATTTCATCAATTCATTATCGATATTTTGAACGTTGTTTCTCAGCGTCTTTATCACATCATTAGCAGCCTCAATTTTTAAAGGAGTTTTCTTTATGGTATCCGATTCCAATAGCTTGATACTCTCCAAAAATGCATCCTTCCTTGTAAGCCCTGAATCATCACGACTCAAAAGCTCTCTTTGTCTATTTTTCATTACCTTCAACTTTTGCTTCATTTCTTCTGTTTCTTTCTTTTTTGCCAACAATAAAGGGTTCTCTGTATCCGCGTATCTGTCCATGTAAATAACTTCTTTGAATGGTAAGGGCTCAATGGATTTGAACGGCATTAATCTTTCACGATCGTAATAAACTCTTTGGATTTGTACCTGCAAAATAGTAGGAAAAGTTGTAACAGCAACGGTACGTATAACATCACCATACTCTTCCATTGTCAGATATTCGTCTTTAAAATAAGAATCAAACGCATCATAAATATCTTTAGGATGATCGCCAATATTTATCAGTAACGATAGGAATCTTTCAACTTTCGTACGGACTTTATTTGTTGCGGACAAAGGAACAATACTTTGTTTAGTAGTACCATAAAATAGTTGCTTAACCAAGTCATATTGCTCGTTGTCTTCATCATATCGGATAGGCTCTGAACCGCTTTCTATCTGAAATAACACGTTTCCTATGCATTCAGTAACATCTTGTTGCCTACCCATTTCCAAAGCATTTTCTAATTGATCAGAACTGATTTTTGCCACACGCGTAGGTGAAGTTAATCCTGTTGTATCTTCGTTCTCACTTACTTCAGCATCATTCGATTCATTTTTTTTTCTGTTCGCATCTGTACCAACATCGCCATTAAGGCCATCTTCCATTTCTAAATCAATCAGGCTTGTATCCTTTATTTTTGTAGTAAATGCGTCATCCGTTGTTTCCTTCTTTGAATCCGAAAGAACTCCTGTTTGATCAACTACTTTATTGCCTTCCACTTCAAATTCTACTTCAACATTACTTGGAGCAAATGCCAAATATGCTAGCTCTTTTGAGGGTGTTACACATCTTTCTCTTGTATGAACCATCGCATAGAAAAGGTTGCGAAGTTGGTATATGAATTGAATAGATCTTTCCACTTCGCCTCTACTAATTTCTCTTCCACCAATTCTTCTAATATGCCCACTATTAGAGAGGTGGTCATTGAAATTTTCTACCGTTTTTTGATATTCCAATACATATCTTCTTAGTGGCGCAATGGAAAAGTAATATTGTAATAAAGAATTTAGGTAACAGGTGTTCCCGATATTATTAATGCCAGTTGGCCAATTTTCTGGCGGCAAGGAATTTGGATCTATCGTACCAGTTAGTAAGAAGTTGGTGATTAAAGTTGAATTTCTTTCTATACTGATTTTGGTCAATGCTGCCCTCAAAATAAGAAATTGGTCAGGCTCATAAACGTTTTCATCAAACCACTTTTGTTTAAAGATTTTCAAAATGGTTTCGTCAGAGGCATTTTCATTCACTTGAAGAAGCTTCAATGCCTCTTGGTAATCAAGCTTCTCTGGACCATAATAGTTGGAAAACTGTGGGCATTCCTCTGTTAAAAAATTGAACAAATCAAGGCTTCTTTTACTGATAGCAATGGTGTAAAGTGCTCTATCACAATCCAACTTTAATCCGGGAGAGTCGTTAATCTTGACCGAATATGCAGTTTTTATAATGTCTTCATCAACAGACTCGTCAATTGAAAGGGTGTCGTATGCCTGGGATAAAGCTCTGTAGGGCTCATGATCGACGTAAAATTTTAGTTTGTCAGATTTGGTATATTTGGCCAACAATCTTAGAGCATTTTTCAAATTTGTTAGGTGATTAGAGGTTACTTGGCTCTTATTTGATGTTTCAAATTTGTAAATAGATAGCAAAGTCGCCTCATTTAATTCGGAGATGTTACACTCTTTAGGGTTAATTTTAAACATTAACAAAGCATTTTCTAGAGCTTCTTGGCCTATAATGTCCTGTTTTCCACAGTAAGCAATCAATTGATATGCCCCCTTCCTATTTGCAATGTATGTCAGGGCGTCAAAATACAGCCCAATATTTTCAGGATCCAAAGAAGACAAAGATTCGTAGTTTCTGATTATATCTCTATCGGTATAATAATGCGAAACGGAAAGATTAATAAAATGAGGTTCTGCGTCCAAAGGCGAATGAGTTTGCTCATTGGAATTTAATAGAATCCTTGCTCTGGATTCTCCCAATAAATGGAACCAAGGTAGTGTTGAGAAAGAAGTTTGTAATGAAGACATTCCCTTTACGCTTTTCGTATTTTTCAAGGGAGAATTAGGTGCCAGTAATGAGGTAGATAGTTGACCCCAAAATATCAGTTGTAAACACTTCCTCACAAACGATTCTCGAATTTTTCTTGTCTCCAAATCGTTTACATAGTCCACCATATCTGGAGGGACGTATTCAGTAAATATCTCATTAGTTTCCTCATCGATTTCCGAGCTTGCTTGAAATCCATACTTGGACGTTAACCATTCAGGATTCAGGTGAGTGTTAAGGGCCAAATTTCCAGAATCAATTGTCTTTGTAGGTTCCGCCTTACTTTTCCTCGTCAAAGGCCCTTTAAAAATTTTGAAAAGTGTGTAAAAACAGTCAACTTGAGATGGCGTCTCGCTTTTATCTAGTGATTCATTTTTGACACACATAGCATTGTATCTCTTCTTAATTGCGTCGGCAGTAAAACTCTCATGCTCTTCAGGTGAATTAAACTCGGGTTTAAAAATTTCAATCAAGATCAGTTTGTTAGTATCATCAGAAACGTAAATACCGTAATCCAACAAATTAGGATCGGAAGAATCAAAAGTCGAAAGGTCTACTCGATCGTATTCGTGCAAATGATCTAGTGAGTGGAATTGAGTAACACCGACATGCTTCTTCAACCGCTCCAGTTCTTGGCGGACTTTTACGCTAACCTTAAGATGATAAATAGGAATTTTAACAATATCATCAAAAGTTGAAATTTGCTGTTCTCCCAGTGATGGATTAAAGATGACCGCCTGAAATACATGTATTTTATTATATTTTGGGCATGAAATGGAATCATACTCGGATTTTGTTTGAAAAACCACTTGATCAGTTAATGAACCCAAGCAGTTAGGGCGAATACTACTTCTGAAAGTTGAGTAAGAAAGCATAGACTCTTTTAAAATACCCCTCGATTGCAGGCCCTTTTGCATGACCTTCGGGTCTGTAGAATAGAGAAAAATAGTATCGCAAAGTATATCGTCCAAAAGTCTGTCAGAAGTCTTCAGTGGTAGGTTGGTGGCAATATCTGGATACAGTAAGTGTTTTCCATCGTCAACATCTCCAGGGATAGACTGCTGGTTTATACTTGTCCCGTATAATGGGAGGTCTTCTATAACAGACCCATTTCTGTCAGCATTTTCTTTATCCTGGTTTAGTAGTTGATTATGATGGTTCTCAATTGCTTTTTGAAGTTCATTATCTTCGTTCGGCATTTCCTTATACCTTCTTAACCTTGAACAAAAGCTTTCTTTTTAATTACCACTTTATTATTAGCAGTGGCCCCGTTTTTATGCAATGTTCTTCCAATGGCAAGCCGCTTGTTTTTTTCAAGCTATATGTACTATAGTTTTGCTCTAATTAACTGTTACTCTTGTTAAAGATCCAGTTTGTACTCACCCTTAGACTATGAACCCATACCCCATTTACATAATTATAGACAGTGTATCTATTCCTGTCATATTGGTCATATAGCGTTAAAATGCCTAAGGATGATACATAATTTTATACATGATAGTTTAATTAAGACATTTATCAAACCGTTTTCCTTTCAATTCTCCTTTTCTGGCATAACGCGACTGATGTATGCCACTTTCTGGTGGTTAAATTCTTTCGGCACTCCATATAGCTACTCTGCAAATCGTTTTAATACCTTCAGTGATAACTGTATATGGAACTGCCATATACGAATCATGCTTGATAGCGGTGTCTAGATGCTCTAGCTCGTCATCCCTGAACTGTTGGATAGTAGAAGTTAAGGATTTGATTTCCTCACTTGGACCCTTTGTTCCATCTGTTCTTTCTAAATTGAATTGATTGGCCAAGTTTCGCAATTGGCCATTGTAGTGCCCTCCGATTACTGTCTCGACAGCTTCAGTACAAGCCATAGCTGCTTCTGGAGAAATCAATGCGGTACCAGCCCCCATTGCAAAGGCTCCTGCCTTCCACAAAGGCGTTAATAAGGAAGGCCTGACTCTCCTTTTCAATTGCAAATTGTTAAAAGTATTATGATGATGTATCTCCTGGTCCCACATGTGTTTTAGCACAGGCTTCAAGTGAGGGTACCTATGAGCCAACACGAAGTACTGGCCAGCGTAGATGTAGTCTGCACCTAATTCGCCAGCTTGATCTACACGAATAACACGGTCCAAAAATGCAGCCTGAGCATCTGATAAATTCTGACACTTGGGAGCATGCTCAGGTTTTTCGGTGTGTTTTGCTGATGTATGTTCTGTTATCTTTAAAGATGATAAGACGGAAAAGCCTCTGCTGGCAGGTTTGAAAACAGAAACACGGGATAACATAATTTCTATGTATCTCTCCCGTATACGTGATATCTTGATTCCTTGAATTGGTTTGGAGGAGAAGATAACGACGTTTTCACAAGAATAAAACTCTCGTCTGTAAAAATAAGGAAACATGTTTTATAGATTTCTATTGTTTTTTTTCCTGAAAATCCCGTATATGAAAAATTATACAGTTGCTTAAAAGTTAGGGAAATATAGACAGAGTACGTACAAAGGATTACTGCATTCAAGACATTATGTTAGATCCATCATCTAGCACATCTCTCCAATCTTTCAGTTTGTACTGCATGTTTTTGGGATGATATTGGGGGTAGAATGTCTCAATGACCTTCAATAATTCGTCATGAAAAATTTTGTACCCTTTTCCGGAAAAGTGCAGTCCATCTGTTAGCAGTTGTTGCCAAGCATCACCACCTTCCTGTTGAAACGCCTTATTCAAAGCCACGAAGGGAACATTTTCCTCATTGGCTAGTTTTGCTAAGGCATCGGAATAAATGGCAAAGTTCTCGTTGGTACGGAAGTATCCGAGAGCTATTTCTTCAGATTTTTCTTTTTCCCACTTCTCTCTATCTACTAGCCCCGGTCCTATTATAATAGGACGGATATGGTAAGACTTCATCAAAGATACCATTTGACGAATATTATCGATAAATTCGGGGAGGGGGACACTTTGGGGACCTGCTGAGCATGCATCGTTAGCACCCAAAAATATTGTGGCCATGACAATATTGGATTCATGCTTTAAAATCTCAGGAAGTATTTTCAACGCCCATCTAGAAGTGTACCCTTTGAACCCTCTTTGAAGAATATCCATTTTTCTCGTATATTCGTTGACTAATGCGGCTCCAAGAGCATACTGATCTTTGCCATCTTCAGTGGGCCTAGTATTAAAAGCAAATTCAGTAATGGAATCCCCAAATAACAGAAACTTCTCGTAATCCATATTTGGTCACAGTTTAAGCGTACGAACAGATGATAATGTAGAGGCTAGTTCTTGGTTTCGTATGTGTTACCACGATGAGAAGGTGTAAAGTGCCCTTATTATTGCGCGCTTTATGCCGTATTAGGAAAAGTGAAAAAAAAAAAAGGCAGTTCTCGAGTTTAGATTTGATATAATTAACGTGTGCTTTTCTCTATTGACCTTTGATGAGATTGTATCAGCCAACTGGCTAATTCATTGAACGTTTTCCAAGGGTAGGACTGCTCAAACAGACTAAATTTCTTTGCCAAATAGGGTGTTTTGAGTTTTGATCAGTCAACATTCTTGATCAATTCACAGTTGCTTAAAATAGAAAAAAAATTGATCGGTATCACTAAAATTTTTAAGAAACTGAAAAGCACCACGGTTTTGACATTTATCTCTATTATAGCTTTTTGTACAAGACAAGGATAGCTGATTCAGGTACTAGTGGTGGAGAGAGCGGCATATTAAAATGGCATCAACTGCTCCCAATGAACAATTTCCATCCTGCGTACGATGCAAAGAATTTATTACCACGGGGCATGCATATGAGTTGGGTTGTGATAGATGGCACACACATTGTTTCGCTTGTTACAAATGTGAGAAACCATTAAGCTGCGAATCTGATTTTTTAGTCCTTGGAACAGGTGCTTTGATCTGCTTTGATTGTTCCGATTCTTGTAAAAATTGCGGTAAAAAGATTGATGATTTGGCCATAATACTGTCCTCTTCAAATGAGGCCTATTGTTCAGATTGTTTTAAATGCTGTAAATGTGGTGAAAATATTGCTGACCTACGGTACGCGAAAACCAAACGAGGTTTATTCTGTTTAAGCTGTCACGAAAAGCTATTAGCCAAACGAAAATACTACGAAGAGAAGAAAAGGCGACTCAAAAAGAATTTACCAAGTTTACCCACACCTGTGATTGATAATGGCCATACTGATGAGGTCTCAGCTTCTGCAGTCCTCCCAGAAAAAACATTTAGCAGACCTGCATCACTAGTTAATGAGATTCCTTCAGGTTCTGAACCTTCCAAGGACATAGAAACCAATTCGAGTGATATTGTTCCGCATTTTATCACTGGGTATAACGATAGCGATGACAACTCTGGAAGTTCAAAATTCGGTTCAAATGTGTCCATAGATGTTATAGGACCGGAAGAAAATAGCACGGAGCATGTAAATGATGATGTTAAAGAGGAAGCAGAAGCACCTTCAGCGAATATGTCACTCAATGTTGCTACGGATCCAACCCTAAGTTGTAAAGAACCTCCTAGCCATTCGAGGAATTTGTTAAATAAAACACCGTTGAGAAATTCTTCGGGTCAGTATCTCGCAAAATCTCCAAGCTCCTATAGACAGGGAATAATTGTTAACGATAGTTTGGAAGAGAGCGATCAAATTGATCCTCCAAATAACAGTTCACGAAATGCAAGTGAATTGTTGACCTCGGTATTGCATAGTCCAGTTTCTGTTAATATGAAAAATCCGAAGGGTTCAAATACGGATATTTTCAACACCGGTGAAATATCCCAAATGGATCCTTCGCTATCAAGGAAAGTATTGAATAATATTGTCGAAGAAACAAACGCACTTCAAAGGCCAGTTGTTGAAGTTGTCAAGGAAGACAGAAGTGTTCCTGACCTAGCAGGTGTTCAACAAGAGCAAGCAGAGAAATATTCCTATTCAAACAATAGTGGAAAAGGCAGAAAAATTTCAAGATCATTGTCACGAAGGTCCAAAGATTTGATGATTAATCTAAAATCCAGGGCCACAGGCAAACAGGATAGTAACGTTAAACTTTCACCTGCTTCTAAAGTGACATCTAGACGCTCACAAGATTTAATGAGGGATAATGATTCACATACTGGCCTTGACACACCAAATTCTAACAGCACTTCTTTAGATATTTTGGTGAATAATCAAAAAAGCCTAAACTATAAAAGATTTACCGATAATGGCACTCTTAGGGTCACTAGTGGAAAGGAACCCGCCCTTGAAGAACAGAAGAATCACAGTTTTAAATCTCCGTCACCAATTGATCATTTGTTACAATCGCCAGCTACACCAAGTAATGTATCCATGTATCGAACTCCGCCTTTAGATAGCTCATTGACATTTGATAGGCGAAATGGGTCTTCATACAGTAACCAAAATTATAGCATACCTAGTTGGCAGAAAACTCCAAAGACCCAATTGGAGAATAGCGACAATTTTGAGGAACAGAAGGAAACACTTTACGAAAATAGCGAATCTAGAAACGATCCCTCGCTTGATAAAGAAATTGTCACGGCAGAGCACTATCTGAAACAATTAAAAATAAATTTGAAAGAACTTGAATCTCAAAGGGAAGAATTAATGAAAGAGATCACTGAAATGAAGTCTATGAAAGAGGCTCTACGCCGACATATTGAATCCTATAATAGCGAGAAAAATAAACTATATCTTGACTCCAATGAATTATCAAATAATCCACCGATGATAAATGAAATCAGCTTAGGTGAGTCGCCACCCGTGAAACATGTTGCAACTGCAAGTTCTGTAGCGCGAAGTTCTGTTAAACCAAAATTTTGGAAGTTTTTTTCATCTGCAAAGCCACAGACCGAGCAATCTATACAAGGTGTCAGTACAAATAATACAAATTCCATCGTTAAAAGTGCCCCAGTTTTGCTTTCTGCTCCCTCATCTGGTAGTAATTCCGGCCGTTTAGAAATTTCACCACCTGTGCTACAAAATCCTAATGAATTTAGTGACGTTAGATTAGTACCTATCGAGAACGATGCAAATATGGGACAAAGTAAAGATGGAGAAGAATATTTGGATGGAAGCAATTTGTATGGTTCAAGTCTCGTTGCTAGGTGCAATTATGAAAACAATGAAATACCGATGATACTATCTGTCTGCATAGATTTTATTGAATCAGACGAAGAAAATATGAGATCGGAGGGCATTTATAGAAAATCAGGTTCCCAGCTAGTCATAGAAGAAATAGAAAAGCAATTTTCTGCATGGAAAGTACAACAAAATACCGAAACGCCAAATATTTTAACGGAACAAGATCTCAACGCTGTTACTGGTGTGTTGAAGCGATACTTAAGAAAGCTCCCCAACCCTATCTTTACCTTTCAAATATACGAGCCGTTGATGAGGTTAGTTAAATCTAGAAAAATGATGGAAAACTTGCCATTTGTTGGAGGAAAGTTGTCCTTAGAAGCAAAAAATTCGGACACTTATATGTCGAGCAAGGGCGCTTTAAAAAACATATTGGAAGACCTTCCAAGGGAACATTATAGGGTGTTAAGAGTACTGAGTGAACATATAGAAAAGGTTACACGGTACAGTCACTGGAATCGAATGACGCTTTATAATTTGGCTTTAGTTTTTGCTCCAGGTTTGATTCGTGATTTCAGTGGAGAAAAGGATATTATTGATATGAAAGAAAGAAACTATATTGTCGCATTTATATTTGGGAACTACAAAGATATCCTGACGTAGCGCTATCCTCGGTGATGCATTGAGCCGCCTTATATGAACTGTATCGAAACGTTATTTTTTTAATTGCAGACTTAAGCAGGTAATTATTCCTTGCTTCTTGTTACTCGATATGTATGTATGTATAATAAGTGATCTTATGTATGAAATTCTTAAAAAAGGACACCTGTAAGCGTTGATTTCTATGTATGAAGTCCACATTTGATGTAATCATAACAAAGCCTAAAAAATAGGTATATCATTTTATATTATTTGCTGTGCAAGTATATCAATAAACTTATATATTACTTGTTTTCTAGATAAGCTTCGTAACCGACAGTTTCTAACTTTTGTGCTTTGACAAGAACTTCTTCTTCTTGCTTTAATAAAAACTGTTCCATTTTTGTTGTATAACTTGAATCATAAGCGCCAAGCAGTCTGACAGCCAACAGCGCAGCGTTCGTACTATTATTAATAGCGACGGTAGCTACTGGAACACCTCTAGGCATTTGCACAATTGAATGTAAAGAATCTACTCCATCTAGACAAGAACCTTTTACGGGCACACCGATGACAGGAAGTGGTGTCATTGCAGCCACCATACCTGGCAAGTGAGCAGCCCCACCAGCTCCAGCGATAATTGTTTTAATTCCACGCTTGCTTGCGGAAATAGCATATGCTGACATCCTATGTGGAGTTCTATGAGCAGAGACTATTGTCACTTCAAATGGAACGCCAAAATCTTTTAAAACCGCACATGCGGCAGACATTACCGGCAAGTCAGAGTCTGATCCCATGATGATTCCAACCAATGGTTTGACCATTGCTTCCAAGTCCAACTTTTGAGCGACAGAGATTTTGATTGGAATATCAGTTCTACCTGTAATGTAGTTCAGCCTTTGTTCACATTCCGCCATACTGGAGGCAATAATATTTATGTGACCTACTTTTCTGTTAGGTCTAGACTCTTTTCCATATAAGTACACTGAGGAACCTGGAGTCGCCAATGCTCTTTCGCAAGTTTCTAGCTCTTTATCTTTTGTATGTTTGTCTCCAAGAACATTTAGCATAATGGCGTTCGTTGTAATGGTGGAGAAAGATGTGAAATTCTTTGGCATTGGCAAATCCAATATTGATCTCAAATGAGCTTCAAATTGAGAAGTGACGCAAGCATCAATGGTATAATGTCCAGAGTTGTGAGGCCTTGGGGCAATTTCGTTAATAAGCAATTCCCCTGTTTCTAAATAGAACATTTCCACACCAAATATACCACAACCGGGAAAAGATTTGATTGCATTTTCTGCCAACAACTTCGCCTTAAGTTGAACGGAGTCCGGAACTCTAGCAGGCGCATAACATAAGTCACAAATATTGTCCTTGTGGATAGTCTCTACAATTGGGTAAGAAAACACTAAACCGTTAACAGATCTCACAATCATGACTGCTAATTCTTTAGTAAATGGTGCCCATTTTTCGGCGTACAAAGGACGATCCTTCAGTACTTCCAAAGCTTCCGGAATCATTTCCTTATTCTTTACAACGAAGTTACCTCTTCCATCGTATGCCAAAGTCCTCGACTTCAAGACGAATGGAAAACCCAAATCTCTTCCAACATTCAATAGGGACGTCTCACTGGCTTGTTCCACAGGGACACTTTGGGTAACTGCTATACCATTTTTGATTAAATGCTCTTTTTGAATATATTTGTCTTGTATCAATCCGATTGTTTCTGGAGAAGGGTAAATTTTTAATTTGGGATGTTTTACTTGAAGATTCTTTAGTGTAGGAACATCAACATGCTCAATCTCAATCGTTAGCACATCACATTTTTCAGCTAGTTTTTCGATATCAAGAGGATTGGAAAAGGAGCCATTAACGTGGTCATTGGAGTTGCTTATTTGTTTGGCAGGAGAATTTTCAGCATCTAGTATTACCGTCTTAATGTTGAGCCTGTTAGCTGCCTCAACAATCATACGTCCCAATTGTCCCCCTCCCAATATACCAACTGTTCTAGAATCCATACTTGATTGTTTTGTCCGGTTTTCTTGTTTTTCTTGATTGTTATAGTAGGATGTACTTAGAAGAGAGATCCAACGATTTTACGCACCAATTTATACATGAAATGCTCCATAATATTGTCCATTTAGTTCTTAATAAAAGGTCAGCAAGAGTCAATCACTTAATATTACCCGGTTCGTAGCCCTGCAACAAGAGTCATTTGTCAGCATAGCTGTAATAATCAATCATGACGTAAGAAATTTATCATAATTAAAAGTTGTTAAAGATGTCAGTGTTATGTTGGTGTTACAAAATTCTCGGCTTCTCACTAATGTTTAATATCTCTTAAATTTTATCTGTCTTTGATTCTTTTCAGAAAAGTTATGTATTATTCACGAAAAAGTCAATTCCGCATCAAAAGGTAAAATTTATATAAACTGCTTTAAAATTTCATGAAACTAGGCAACTTTTCGAAATGATCTTTTTCGAGCATGAAGTTTCTTTTATAATAACCTGGTCAAAAGCTTTCAATATATAATACATTTGGTATTTACGGAAATGAGATGATATACTGGTAGTGCGCTAGTCAAGTTCTAATTAAATTAAAATGCAAAATAGTAATGTCAGATGGACACATTGGGCGAAATAGCTTACCCATAAGCATGAATCCTGTAACTTATGTAATACGTTAATCACGATACGGCGTTACTAGTCTTCCTTTTGAGTGGTTTCTAATGTAGATTCTTGTTGTTCGTTAATTTGCTTCAAGCCGTTTAGCATTCCTGATTCGTTTGAAGATAGAGGAACAGATGCGCCAGCGAAAGATGATGATGCAATGGTAGAGGAAGTGTTGGTCGAATCTCCCTTTTTGGAAATAAAGTGTCGTTTTGATTCTAGATAGGCTTCTCGCAATTGACTGTGGAGATACTTCTTTAAAAGGGCCATACCTATGGGATGACATTCTAACCTATAGAGTAATTTCGTAATAGCATAGCAGATTTTTGACGCCCTTCTTTCTAGTAGAGGAGAAGCCCTTAGCTTGGGTGAGATGACTGAGGATGCGTTTGTAAATTCGGGATAATTGGAATTTCCAATACCTTGCCCATTGCCTCCCAGAATCCTTATATTAGGGCGTGTACTCAGTTGTAAAAACTGTCTCAATGAAGAAGATTGAGCAATTCTGGTCAAATACGTTCTTTTCCTGGACAGAGATTTTGTGAAGGGCAAATCCTGCCCACTTTCTTTTGTAATAAATGTGAGGAAAAACGCCAAGATATCAAAACTGTAAATTTGAGTAAAAAGATCTATTGCTGATACTATAACACCGTGGGGATCTTTTTCGATGCCCATATAGCTGTTAAAATTATCGAAACCCTGACGCACTTCGCTTTCAAAACTCCACCTAGAAATATTATCACCGTGTAACTGAGCTGTGGGTAATATTTTGAACGGAGAATAGTTCAAACAAGCGTTTAAAAACTTCTCAATGTTTGTCCTGCTTACCGATACCATGCGAAACAGCTCTTTAACAATGTCCAATATTTGGCTTAATTGGGAATATATTTGCTCTGTGGAAAATAACTGGCATGTGTTTCCTAAGCTAAATAAACAATTATCCAAGTTAGACAATAGTTCAATACTATGCAGTGTAAAATAATCAAAGAACTCCGGGAAAATGAAAAAATCTTTATAAAACATGATATATTCATCTTTTAGTGCTATATTAGGTGGAATTTCTCGTCTTTTCAAAGCGTCCAGAAGGTTTTCCAACTGAAGAACATTCAGCCTTCTCAAAACGCTCATGATAGTATCACTATCATGATATTCGTCGATAAGAAGAGAAAAGAGCTTCTGGCCCAAGTTTACCTGACTTTCGTTGACTGCGTTGGTTGAGAAATGAGGCCTATTGAATATCTTTCTCAAAGGGTTAGGCCCAATCTTCACTTCTGCCACTGTATCTGGCTTTTCTTTTCCTGGACTATTATTTTCATAAAACACTCCCTCATCCACATCGTAGTAATAATCCCAGATATCTAACTGGTATCGGAAAATTGGATTGGCAGTTCCGATAATTGCAAAGCATCCGACAAAATCACTATTCGATGCTACATACGCCCGCAAACCGTCAACAAGAGAAATGTCCATATAGGGAAAAATCAACGCAGCATTTCCTTTGAAGTATGATTGTGGATCGCTAGCATAAGTTGCCGTTATGTTGGCTAATGACAAAATAAAAGCGCATAGGTCTTCTTTACTCAGTTTAGTTGAATTGATGACTAACTTCCATGCATTAACTTTTTGTCCGGCTTTAAGAAGGTAAGGGACAAATTTATCCAAAAATTTTAAAACTAGTTCATTATAATCATTTTCAATATAAATAGGCTCTCTTCTAATCATATTAAATTGCAATGGGATTTTTAACAAAAATGGCGGGAGCGTCTTTGGCTGAAATCTTGTAAAATGATATTGAATGAGTTGGTCATGAAAAGTCACAATGTTACCATACTTGTCCTTAGTGTCAAATCCATTGATGCAAAAAAGTTTCTTTAAAGTGGAATCCGGGTCTAAAAATACTTTGGTAATGATAGATTCGTCATGGATAGAGTGTAGCACTTCTTGTATACTACTTTTGGAATGTATGTCATTAATCAATGTAAGGTCAATACTGTTTAGCATATTAAAGCAATCAAGCAGTATGTCTGTAGCAGCAGCTTGAGTGGGAGCTTTCATATACAAGTCTAACACTAATACAATAATATTTTTGAATGCAAAGAAGGTTTTTAATGGTGTTCCGATGGCAATCGACTTGATTACTGCCCCTCTATCGTTCGTGGTGTCTAATACTGTGTTGGCGACATTTATGAAAAATAAAGGTTCGTTGTCGATGGCATTCTGATTATTCTGAACTTCCTGGCATTCGAGCTCATCATCTTCCAAGACAATAGTGTATCTATTATTTTTTGCATCTTGATGATTTTCGGCATCGTAATATATGCTATTGGTAACACTACCATCTGACTGTTCACGATGATGCAGATTGAAACTGAAACGAGGGTCTTTTGGCACAGGAAAGAGTTGATAGTTTTGAGTGAACTTATTGTAATAAAGGGTAAACACTGTAATATCTTGTTTGCCGGGATTTCTCTCTATGCTACTCGGTATCATTAAACTTGCCAAGTTCATAGACACCGACGTATTGCCGTTGCGTTGCTCATGTGAGAACTGATTGAAACCTGGAATATCTTTCGGGTATTGGTGCTTCAAAATAGGACCTAATTTATTATCAAATTCTGCGGATATTATATAGCTGACATTCGGCCTTTCAAAAGGAAAGGATTCATTTTCTATCGACCTGTTGCTGATAGAGTTATTTAGTTCTCTTCGCAACATCCGGTAGCCAAAAATGTTTGCGTACCAAAGACTCTAACAGTGGGCGGTACTATGCTTGATCTTGATTTTATAGAGCTTGCACTTTTATAGAAGAACCATTGCTACCTAGACAGTTTTTTTTTTGTTTACATTCAAATCATTTTTTTTTTGCATTTAGTTAAATCCGAAGTCCTGACTAGATAATTTACTGTCAGAGAATAGTAGCATCTATGTAAGAAACTGGTATACAGTAGTCGAGAGGTTGTTGTAAAAAACACAAAATACTAATACAAAGCCTGGCTGTTGAGATTGTGCGACATTCTTGATCAGTAAATGGTATTACAGACTGTCTATCAATGTTACATACTTGCTTATTACACGATTTATTGTATTTAAAGTGCAGAAAGAGTCTCAAAGATGTAAAAAACTGCAGCGTTTGCTGGTACTGCCCTAAAAAGGGTTATACCCAGTCCTCGATAAAAACCCTTTAGTCCAAATTTGCCAAATATCTTCTTCACCGCATTGGTGAGGCTTATATGTTCAGTTTGCATTACTGATTTCACAGTATCCGCAGGAAAAATACTGGCGTTGAATGCCAATCCAGCGCTCCCTCCACTAATAAGTAGTTCCCATATCTTACTTTCATCTCTTTTTGGGTCATCAAGGGAGTGCCTATCTTTCAACGACTTCTTAACTATTTCGTAGGTTGCAAACCAGGCAACACCACCGAAGCTTTCTCGAATAAAAGTGCCCGATTGCCCTTGCCACAATCCTGCCAATCCTCTCTCAGTTATAATTGCTTTTATTGTAGGCAACACCTTTGTATGTTTCGTTTTTGCTGATGCAACTTGTAAGTTCGCAACCTGCAACTTACACTTCACCAGCTCCACGGGTGTCAAAACTAAACTAGCACATGAACCCGCTACTCCACCAGAGATCAGGATTTGCCCCAACGGGGAAACGTTTGTATGTTTTTCTAAAAATTTAGAACATTGGTTATAAGACACAAATAATGTCGCGTTCTCCAGACATGCTCCAACTAAAGGTGAAGCAATGCCTTGAAAAAACCCTCGTGCTATTCCTTCATTTTGGTAAGTAAATTTTATACAAGACCATGTTGTTGGGAACACGTTGGATGCTTGTGTTTGCAACCTGACTTTCACAGTATCGAAAGGAAACTCGATCACCTTACCACAGGCGCCTGCAATGGAACCGTTTATTATATCGAGTATAGCGCCTTCTATTAATCCTTTCTTTTTACTGTCCTCCATTATACGTTGACCTTCCAGAATTTGAGTTCCCTATAGGTTAAAGAAAAGTTTCTACGACAAAGCATCTACGCTTTAACAATTAACTATACCCGTGCTTCGATAATTTCACACTTTTCTGAATCTATCGACGCCAGGAGCAGAGAACTTATCATTGGCGATTCTTGACGCTGCGGCCACAGCGGCCACAGCGGAAAACGTATATGTCACATTTTTCGAGCTCAAGGTGAGTCACGATGCAGAACTGGAACGTACTAGGACTAAGTTGCAACGACGAAACTACAATGCTACGCTTTCTTCGTGTTAAGTACTCATTGTATCCATTAATATGGTCCACAAAAAGGGTAGGCTGCTGTTGTGCTTCATTAAGACTGGTCAAAAACACGGATCCAGCAGCAACAGCACCTGCATGGATGGAATAGGATTGGTGCTAAATCACTTGGAATTAAACCCAAGGATTTTGGTCGGCAATATTATATAAATATAGTCAGATGATTGCTTCATTTTTGTTGATAAGTATTAATGAAGATTAAGTGTGGATAATACTGTCTTTGATACTATACATTTAATGTGACGAATTGTATGACTCGTATACATAACTGCCAAAGCGTAGATCTTTAACTTATTTTCAGCACTGTCCGAAATGCTCAGTTAGCAGTTTAGTACATTCACGTTAAAACGTATATGTTCGAATAAAAATCAACTCACTCATCGACTGATATTCATACTACTGGTATATTGTCATACGGTGTAAGAAGATGACATAAAATCGAAAAACAATGGTAAAGTATAATGGCAACTGAAATGCAAGGATTTGATAACGTCATAAAATGATGAAAAATATAAAATGGAGGGAGAAGTAACAGGTACGTAGAAATATTGGTTCCCTTTATGGATCCCTATATCATCGTGCAGAACTTCTCGTATATTCGATATACCTAAATTATAGCCCTTAACAATAATGAAATCCTAACGATTATCCCGAAAATTCACCTATTTCTCAGTATATGAAATGTACATTAACGTAAACACTCATCTTGCTACCATCATTATTTATATTGACATTAATGATCACTTGCTGCAACATTTTTTTATTTTTTCAAATCATATGAAACAAGTATTAATAAAAACACCATTAACTCAACAATTAAAATCCGTGATAGTTTAATGGTCAGAATGGGCGCTTGTCGCGTGCCAGATCGGGGTTCAATTCCCCGTCGCGGAGATTTTTTTGCTAATTTGATGTGTTCTCGAACTTTGTGATGCCGAAAAAATCAAGGTAATTCCGCCATAACTATTATATTAGCTCTAAAAAACATCTAAGAATAAAATGGTATTTCAATCATATGTACATATCTAAGTAAAGTTTTTTTTTTTTTTTAGAAACTTTCTTTATTCATATTTTGAATCAATTCAATTATTTCGGAAAGATCCTCTACTGAAACGTCTACTAGTTCTTTATGTTCGAGCAGTAAATGTCCATTCACATGATTCTTGAGTAATACCGTGAAACATCCAGCAGATCTACCGGATTTCATGTCGTCAAATGAATCTCCTACCATGATCATTTCCAAGGGCCTTATATTTAGCTTCGAGGCGATGTGCAATAATGGGTCCGGTTGCGGTTTTGTAGGCCTAAACTCCCTTGTCACAATATAGTCAAACCTCGAAAGCTCGGATGGAATAAATCTTTTAACAAAAGTCTCTACCGGGGCTCCGACATTTCTAGTACATATGTTCTTGCTAATACCATTTTTCGTCAAATACCTCATTATGTCAACCAGACCAGGCTGCGGTTGCATCTCCTTCATGGCTTTTGCCTCAACTAATTCTATTCTATCATGCGCTTCTTTTTTTTCTTTTTCTGTGGGCAATGTATCAATGAAATGAAGGATATCAATCGATTTGTCCTCCAATCCTATGGCGTTTCTCATTGCTGGAAACATCCAAGGCTGGGGTAGGCATAATGTGCCATCCATATCAAATACAACCGCTTTGATGTGTTTTAATCCCTGTAGTCCTTGTAGCTTTGTCATTATTCTGTGATACACTTTCAGTGACTATTGAACCGTATATATTGCCCGACTATCCTAATGATTGTGTTAGCGGCACCTGGCGATTGAGTCGAACACCCTGATGTTTCGTTATAAGATATATATGACTTTTCTGGTTTTTTCGTTTTCTTTACACTTTTTTCCATAGCACGCGTTCAAAGCCTAATTTTGTAGAAAGGGGACGTTTTCAAGAGTGATTGAACTAGTTGAATATACTGTTTTGGTTTTGGTAAACGCCAAAATAGTTTGTTTTGAAAAGCTGATCTAATTTTTTTTTGCCGTACTGTACCCTTAGTCAATCCATCTATCCTCTGAACAATGACTTCGGCTGTACCTTATGATCCATATGATGATCTGGATAACAATCCATTCGCTGAGCCCCAGGAGGAAGGTTCTGAACCTGCTGCAACAACCACAGATGGATCATCTTCTATGTCAGAGGAGCGTGTAGGTACCGAGCAAACTGCTGCTTCCGTTCAGGACAACGGAACTGCAAATAACGTTCAAAATGGTCTTGGTGGGGAAGGAAACGCAACACGATCAAAAACTTCAAACGAACACAATGAAAACCAACAACCATCTCAATCATCAGAACGTGTTATACTTCCTGAAAGAAGTGATGAGAAAAAAAAATACACTCTACTTGCAAAAGTAACAGGATTGGAACGATTTGGATCTGCAACCGGTAAGAAAGAGAATCCGACTATTATATTTGATTGCTCCACAAATTTGCCAACATTTCGCAAACAACAATACAAGAATGTCAAAAAATCATACGAAGAATTCCACCAATTGTTCAAATATCTGAATGTTGCCATTCAGGAATCTTTTGTTCCTACTCTTCCCTCTGCGTATACTACATTCGGAATTAATAGCGAAGAAGATAGGATGAAAGTAACGCGAAATTTCCAACTTTGGTTTAACAGGCTATCGCAAGACCCCTTAATTATTCGGAATGAAGAAGTGGCCTTTTTCATTGAAAGTGACTTTAATACGTACACACCCATCAACAAGTCCAAATCACTCGCATCTGGGTTGAAAAGAAAAACATTGAAACAATTAGCACCTCCATATGATGAAATCACAGAATTAGCAGAATTCCGGCCATTAGTCAAGTCTATATATGTTGTTTCTCAGAGCTTGCAAGAAAAACTGCTAAGAGTTTCCAGAAATCGCAAGATGATGGTTCAAGAAGAAAATGCCTTCGGCCAGGATTTCGTTAATCTAGATGAGCACAATAAACTTTACAGAAGATACGGTAAAATATTGACTGCTGTGGGTGATATTGATAGCATTATAGCAACCATGGACATGGCGACATTGTACGATGGTTTAGAGTGGATTGTCAGAGATGCTTATGCCGTGAAGGAAGCATTGACCAACAGGCATTTTATCATGCGAAATCTAGTTCAGGCACAGCAGAATTCAAAGGCGAAACAGGAACAAGCACGCAGGTTCCGGTCAAGAAGAGATATTAACCCTATGAAAATCGATGAAGCACTACGTCAGTTGAAAGCTGCAACTAAAAACGAACAAGTTTTGACCCTTAAGCTTCAACGAATCACGTCCAACATGATTATCGAGAGAAAACAGTGGATTAGCTGGTATGAAGAATGGATAAGAAGCTCGATCAAAGAATTTACACTAAGAAAGATAGAGTATGAAAGAAAGAAGCTGACGTTACTAGAACGAGTACGTTCTGATATCAGAAAAGCTGATGAAAACGGAGGTTTGTCACGTCTAGGACGCCATGCTGTCTCAAACAACAACTCCGATACTTCTCAAACCCTTAAAGGGGACAGTTGGACGGGAGAGAGCAACCGCAAAAGTCAAATCCCCATCAACAAGATCGCTCATACTGAATTTGATGATGAACTATTCACTGAAGACGATGGGTACAACTCTCAGGACTCAGACACCACATCACTGAATGCGCGCCATGCTGCTTCACTTTTGGGCATGTCTACTAAATAATACGTATATAAAGTAGAAAATTCATACCTTTGAACAAGGTGATCTTTTTCCTTTAGTTGATATTAATCCCGGGTAAACTTCCGTGTTGCACTTTTAAAATTTTTTTTCAAATCTCACCTAGAAAATTTTTTTTTGCCATGAGCCTTCCTTTAATTAATCTCAATTGCATACTACTGTTGTATTAAACGCTTCACTGGTTTTTTTACTTAACCCCATTTGCCAGAAAGCCAGACCTACGCACCCAAGAATTTTTAATAACAGATAAAAATGGTTGCTTTCACTGTTGACCAAATGCGTTCTTTAATGGACAAAGTTACCAATG